>JGI24695J34938_10001314_pt1 | contig 21656 bp, 17 predicted proteins | sample TergutCo191P3_FD_34938 | JGI IMG/M metagenome (IMG submission 34938)
CAATACCGCATAAAAGATGATTTTTATTTTTTTCATCTTGTACCTCCTGTTAACGGCAGCCGCCGTTAAATAGCAGGAAGCCGTTAAATAAAAATTTTATAATTTCTCTCTAAGCGGGAAATCTTTTATATTAATTGATAGCGCTGTAAAAGCGGCGGTTTTATTCACCTGATACCCTTATTAAGTTATACCACGCGTCATTATATAAATCCAGCGCGCTGCCAAGATCAATTTTTAGCTCTACGTTCGCGAGATCTTCCATTGAATACCATGAGTAGCCTTTTTTTAAATCGCGCGCTGGAATATTCGCGGTCGCGGGAAACCCGAAAAAGTCCGCGAACTCAGCGTATATATCAGGCCTATGTATAAAATTAATAAATTTGTGCGCGAGTTCATTATTTTTCGCGTTTTTAAGGATACACATGCTGTCGATATAAGCGGGTCCGCCTTCATTTGGGATAAAAAAGTAAAACGCGTTCATCATCGCGGGATCTTCTTTTATTTCCTCGTACACAACTTCAGGATAACCCTGAACAACCCAGAAATCGCCGTTCGCGAAACCTTTGCCAAAAGCGTCCGCGTCAAATTTCACGAGGTTTGGTTTCCATAAATTGTTTATTAGGTTTCTGGCTTCTATTATCTCACCAGGATTTACAGTGTTCACAGAGTATCCTAAAAACGCGAGAGCGTCTCCCATTACCTCGCGCATGTCGTCAAGCATTGTCATTCTTCCGCGGAGATCTTCTCTCGCGAAAATGGACCAGCTTCGCTCAAAATTTCTTACGCGCGATGTATTTACAATGACGCCCGCCGCTCCAAAGTAATAGGGCACGGAGTACTCCATGCGCGAGTCATATAGCGCGTAAGAGAGCACCAAAGGATCGATATTTTTGGAATTTGGGATTTGAGCGAGATCGATTTTTTCCAGCATATTCTGCTTAATTAAAATTGACACATAATCGGCGGAAGGAAAAACAATATCGTAATTGCGCCCGAACACCCGCGAGAACCAGCCGAACAGCCCGTCTCTGTTAGTTGCCATTATTTTCGCGTACATATCCTCGTTGGACGCGAACTCGTCGTAAACGACCCTGACATTAAATTCCTGCTCAAATTTTTGAATTACTCCGGGCGGAGTGTAATAGTTCCAGTTGTATATATATAATCTGTCCCTGCTGTCGCAGCCGCAAAGGACTAACATGAACAAACATAAAAAACACAGCGTAAAAAAAGCGGCAGTCTTTTTCTTTTTTAAGTTTGTCAGTTGATTTTTAATTAGCGTTTCGTCCATATTTCCTCCGATAATTTATTTATTTTTTATTTCGCGGCGATATATTTTAAGAATTTTCTAAGCATTACGCATAAAAGCACAGTTCCAAAAATCATGACGACAGAAAGAGCGCTAATTAACGGCGTTATGCCGCCTCTTTTTGTAATCGCGGAAAGAATAAAGACAGGCAGGGTAGAGGAGCCGGGACCCGCGACGAAAAATGTTATGACAAAGTCCTCTAATGATAAAGTGATCGCGGTTAAAAAACCTGAAATAATTCCGGGTTTACAAATTGGAAGCGTTACTTTAAACATTGTCTGTTTTTCGTTAGCGCCTAAATCAGCGGCGGCTTCGATAAATGAGAAATCAAATTCATCCAGACGCGCCATTACCATTAAAAAAACAAACGGAAGGTTAAATGTAGTGTGCGCGATATAAATTGTAAAAAGCCCCAAAGGAATTCCGATACCTGAGAAAAAGATGGCAAGAGACACGCCGATTATTATCTCCGGCAGAATCATCGGGAGGAATGAGATTGTTTGCACATAACTTCTTGCCTTAAATCTGTACCAGTTTACGCCTATTGCCCCGATTGTTCCAAGAACCGTCGCGGTTGTCGCCGAGGTAAGCGCGATGACAATGCTGTTGCGAAACGCTGTCCATAAACCGCGCTCTGTTAAAAGGCGCTCATACCACCTTAGCGAGAAGCCAGTCCATGTCATGCTGGTTGAGCTGTTAAATGAGTAGATAATAAGGACTAAAAGCGGAAGGAATAAAAATACCAAAGTCACAGCCATTACAGTCTGAGACATAGAAAAGCGTTTTTTATACGCGCGCCTCGCGTGTCTCGCTGCCTCGCCTTGAATTCTTTTTGGGGTAAGGGACGTTACAATCTTGCTCGCGAAACTTTTGCTCATGCTCCCTCCCCCGCGGCAAGCGAATCCTGCTTAATTGTTTTAACTTCATTTCCGCGCGATTCTTTTTTCTGAACGCGCATCATCCAAAGAACGCCTATTGTCGTTACCAAAGTTAACACTACGGAAATCGCCGCGGCGCGCGGCCAGTTTCGCTCGCCTTTTAAAAAGTCGGCAATGCGCTGGCCTAACATATATGAATCCATCCCGCCTACAAGCATCGGAACGGCGTACGCGCCAAATATTGGTATAAAAGTAAAAAGAACCGCTGTAAAAATTCCGCCTTTGATATTCGGCAGAAGGATTTTTATCATGGATGTATATTTACCCGCGCCAAGGTCGCGCGCCGCTTCCAGCAATGAGAAATCAAATTTATCGATGGTTGAGTATAATGGAAGGATCGCGTATGGCAGATACATGTAAACAAGCACAAGAATGACCGCGTTCTGATTATACAAAAACGATATATAATCATTTATCAGTCCCAAACGGAGCAGCAGCTCATTTAAAAAACCGTTGTTTCCAAGAATGTTCATCCACGCGAAAACCCTGATCAAAAAATTTGTCCAAAAAGGAATAATGATCAGCAGGAGGAAAAGAGTCTGATGTTTGCTTCTCGCTATGAAGTAGCCGCAGGGGAGCGCTATTAAAATCGTTATTAATGTCGCTATAAAAGCCGTAAAAATCGTGCGGCCTGTAATGCTTAAAAGGACAGGGTCTGTCAGATAACGGTACGCTTCAAGGGAAAATTCCCAAGAGACGCCAAGGTGCATATCTCTTTTTAGAAAACTGAAAATAAAGATGATCGCGATCGGCGCGAGAAAAAAAAGCGTGAACCAAACCGCCATCGGCGTTGAATACAGCGGACCCCTGTTTCTGGAAAGCGGTTTCACGATTTAACCTCGACGATATAGCCGTCTACCGCGCTCCATGAAAGATACACAGAATCTTTCCAGCGGATATCAGGACCTTCGTCCGAATATATGGCGTGCTGTTTTATCACGCGGATTAAAGTTTTTTCTTTTACCTGAACGTAGAACTTTGTCTGGAAACCGGAATATATCGGCTCATCTACAGTTCCCTGAAGAAGGTTTATATCATCGCGTTTAGTTTCAGGTTTTTCTTTTGTTATTTTTATTTTTTCAGGTCTAATGGTAAAGCTGACTTTTTGTCCCACGCGCACTTCATCAACATCGGTGACTTTGATTTTTCCAAGCTCGGGAATATCTAGGTCTACCATGTATTCGCTTACTCCTTCGTAGTCGTGGAGTTTAACTCTTTCCACTTTTGTGATTGTGCCGTCGAATAGGTTTGTGTCTCCGATAAAACGCGCGACAAAATCTTTTTCGGGGCTTTCGTAAATATCATGAGGAGTGCCAATCTGAAGAATGTCGCCCTGATTCATTACGGCGATTCTGTCCGATACAGAAAGCGCTTCCTGCTGATCGTGGGTGACATAAATAAACGTGATGCCGATCTCGTCGTGGATACGATCAAGCTCGATAAGCATGTGCTGCCTTAGTTTCGCGTCCAGCGCGGAAAGCGGCTCGTCAAGAAGAAGCACGCGCGGCTCGTTGATCAGCGCTCTCGCGATTGCGACACGCTGTTTCATTCCGCCTGAAAGCTGGTTCGGCATTTTATCGGCGTGACCTTCAAGACGCACAAGCTCAAGATACTGCTTAACCTTGTTCCTTATATGTTCTTTGGACTCGCCTTTTAACCTTGGGGAAAACGCGACATTCTCGAAAACAGAAAGATGGGGAAAAAGCGCGTAATTTTGAAAAACTGTATTTGTCGGTCTTTTGTTGGGAGGCAGGAAAAGCACATTATCGCCGTCTAAGGTCAGCGTTCCTTTATCAGGATGCTCAAATCCGGCGATTATGCGAAGCAAGGTAGTTTTTCCGCATCCTGATGGCCCTAATAAGGAGAAAAACTCTCCTTTTTTTATTTCAAGGCTCACATTTTTAAGTACTTCGAAATCTCCGAATGATTTGCAAATCCCGCCGATGACAACATTGCTTCCTATCAATATTTTCCTTCCAGCCTCTCTTCAGGATCAATAGCCGGGCTTTACGGCGCGAACATCCCATGTCGTCCAATTAATCTTATAGGCTACAATGGGGTGTTTTTTTTATTTTGTCAATAGATAAATGTGGTTGTGCCGGCGCGTTTTTCGCTATGTTCCCTGAGCCTGAGCTTTCTTAACTTCAAGAAAACACAGGCTATCGCCGCGAGAAAAAGAAGCTGTTGCCCGGCGGGGCTTTTTTGTTGGCGCATGGCGCGGATATAAACGCATGTTCGTGTGTGTTCGTTTGGTTAGTGGTAAAAAACATTTTAAGCGTCAGGCGCTGATTTTAGCACGTTGTTAAGGTTTGCTATCATATAAAGCGGCACTGAATATAGGCTGTCTGTTCTGCCGTAATTTCTAAGCGATGATCTGACAGCGTGTTTTGGATTGTACATTTGTGTGTACACATTAAGGCTTTTTGATTTTTTCCGGATTCCGGATTTTATCTCTATCGGGACAATTTCGTTTTTCCATTGGATTATAAAATCAAGTTCAGCCTCTCCTTTGTCTCTTCCCCAGTAGTACGGTTTAAACCCCGCTGTAATAAGTTCCTGTAATACAAACTGCTCTGATATAGCTCCGTTAAAAACGCTTAATAGATCGTTTGAGTTTTCAAAAAATATTGTTATATCGAGATCGGCTTTCGCGCAGAAAAGGCCTGTATCAAGCATATAAAGCTTGAATGTTTTATCGTCAGCGAAACTCGCGAGAGGCAGTTTATTATCTTCTGTACGCAGTATTTTATAAACAAGGCGCGTGTTAAAAAGCCAGTTCATCGCGTCTTCGTAAGAATAAGCCCTCGCGCTTTCTAAAAGTTCTTTGTAGACAAATTTTTTTTTCTCTTTCGCTAGGTGGCGCGGGATAGAGTTCCATATCATTTCCACCTTGGGAGTATTTACAGCGCTGATGTGTTTAGAAAAATCATCTTTGTAATCCGCTAGTATATTGTTTTGAATTGTCCTGACTTCCCTTAAATCCTGATTAACAGCGTAAGCGGCTACCGCCTTTGGCATTCCGCCGACAAGATAATATGTTTTTAAAAGTTTTTCATAATCGCCCGCGGTCGCGCGGATTAAATTAAAATCCATTTCTTTAAGTGTTTTCGCGTAACGTTCTTTGCCTATGCCGTCAAGGAATTCATAAAAGGAAAACGGGTAAAGTGTCAGGCGATCGACTTTCCCTACAGGAAAACTGCCATGCGTTGCTACGCCAAGAAAACTGCCTGCCGCGATTATATGATACTCAGGCGCGTCCTCGCAAAAATATTTAAGAGCGTTTAACGCGCGCGCGGATTCTTGAATTTCATCCAAAATAATCAAAGTGTCCGCGGCTGTTATTGCCGCGTTAAAGCGCTGTTCAAGGCTGCTGATTATACGCGCGGGGTTTAATTCTCCATCAAAATAGGTTGAAATATCGCGCTGTTTTTCAAAGTTTATTGATATTACATTTTTAAATTCATTTTTCCCGAATTCTTCCATAAGCCATGTTTTCCCCGTTTGCCGGGCTCCCAGTAATAACAGAGGTTTTCGGTCAGGGGAGTTTTTCCATGTTAAAAGGTCATAATAAACGTTACGTTTCATATAATATAATGATAATCAATTTTATCTACATTTTTCAAGGGAAAAATGTAGAAGAAGCTACATTATTCGGGGGTAAAATGTAGAGGGAGCTACATTTTTCGGGGGTAAAATGTAGAGAAGGCTACATTATTCGGGGGTAAAATGTAGGCACAAGGTAAAGCCTGTATCGTGTTATTAAAAGCTAACTGTAATCGTACAATTTTTTCCACCGCCGCTGATATCAATCGCCTTTATAACCTTGCCCTCATGTTCTAAAGCGATTTCTGCGTGCTTCGCGATTATGCCAAGATCATATAGGAATAATTTTCCCGGCAGTATTTTTCCAATCCCGCTGACATTTGGTTTTAATGATATTTGACCGTCAGCGGAATTTATTTTCCATGGCTGGAAGTTTATCGCTGACGGAGCGAGCCTTGCGGCGCGGATAATAGCGTTATCATCGCTTGAGATGTCAGCGAGTTTTTTGCGCTTAAAATCATTTTCTCCCGCGCGAAGAGGAGCGCTTGTTTTTCCAAAACCGAGCAGAATTCGATAATCCGGTTTTGGTTTCTTTGGAGACGCCATCCCGCACCATACGCTTCCGTATCCAGCGCTTTGCAGCCATAAATCCGCGGCTTGCAATGTGTAACCAATGTTAATAAAAGACGCGTCGCTGTCATCGGAATACGCTAAAATCGCGTAAGGCGCGATTCCTCCCTTTAAATTATCGCTGTCCGCGATCTCAAAACTCGCGCGCGGCGCCTTCGGAAGCTGTTTCGCGTTATCAACAAAATTTTTTATTTCCAGTAACGCTGTTTCCTCAAGCTTTATTTTTTCGTATTTACGAACGCTTCTTCGCTTAAAAATTGTTTCATACAATGTCATTGTTCTTTCTCCTTGTTACGCGTTAATATAATGGACTTGTTCAATAACTGAAGTTATAGAACAACTTTAATGGCATATTTAATATATTACAAGCGATTTCGCCTACTATTCTTTATTTTTTGAAATGTGTATAATTCCGTCATGTTGCATTTAGGTATTGATGTCGGTTCAACAACTGTTAAGGCTGTGTTGATAAGAGCAGAGACAAATGAGGCGCTTTTTTCCGTGTATGAGCGTCATCACGCGTGTCAGAGCGAAAAAGTATATACAATTTTAAGACAAATCTTTTCTGAATATTCCGGCGAAATTATTAAACCTGTTTTCTGCGGCTCCGGAGGAAGGATCATCGCGGAGACTATTAATGTTCCGTATATACAGGAAGTTGTCGCTAATTCCATCGCTGTCAGAACTTTTTACCCGCGGACTAAAGTGGCGGTGGAACTTGGCGGGCAGGACGCGAAGATTATTTTCTTTTATCATGATGAAACATTAGGTCGTCTTATAGCCGGAGATATGCGGATGAACGGAAGCTGCGCTGGCGGAACAGGCGCGTTCATCGACGAAATCGCCGCGCTCCTTCGCGTTCCTGTTGAGAATTTTGACGAATACGCTTCAAGAGGGACGCAGGTTTATGATATTTCCGGGCGATGCGGGGTATTCGCTAAAACTGATATACAGCCGCTTTTGAATCAGGGAGGAATCCCTGAGGATATAGCTCTTTCTACATTTCACGCTATCGCGAAGCAGACAATCGGAGGTCTCGCTCAGGGGCTTGAGATAAAACAGCCTGTAATTTTTGAAGGCGGACCTTTAACTTTTAATCCAACTTTAATAAAAGTTTTCGCGGAAAGGCTTGGCTTGACTGAGTCGGGAATAATTATTCCCGCGAACAGCGAAACATTTGTCGCGTACGGCGCGGCGCTTTCCGTTAATGAGTATTTTAAGGAATATGATAAACATTTCAGCCCGCAAGCCGCGCTTACATCTTTATCCATGTACAGGGAAATTGTTTTAAGAAACGCTGACAAGCTTAACGCCGGTTTTTTTAAAGATGAAAGAGAGAGGATGGAATTTACCGAACGGCATAAAACTCATTATATTCAACAGAATGTCGAAATGTTAAAACAATGGAAGGGCAGCGATATCCGCGTTTATATCGGTATTGACGCGGGATCGACTACCACAAAATTTGTTTTGATGGACGAAGATGAAAATGTAATTGATATTTTTTATAATCCAAACAAGGGAGAACCTCTTAAAGTAATCAGGCAGGCGCTTATCAATATACATAAAAAATATAAAGAAGCGGGCGTTAATCTTGAAGTAATAGGACTGGGAACGACAGGTTATGGCGAGCTTCTTTTTGATAAAGCCCTCGGCGCGGATTTTCATACTGTCGAGACTGTCGCGCACGCCGCGGCGGCGCAAAAATATGTTCCAGGCGTTACTTTTATTTTGGACATCGGTGGACAGGATATGAAGGCGATTAATATATCGAATAATATCATTACAAATATAACCGTTAACGAAGCGTGCTCATCAGGATGCGGATCGTTTCTTGAAACATTCGCGGAAACTCTGCGTATCCCGGTCGAAAAAATCGCGGAAAAAGCGTTTAACGCTAAAAATCCCGCGCGCCTTGGAAGCCGCTGCACTGTTTTTATGAACAGCACAATAATCACCGAGCAGAAAAACGGAAAACAGGCTGACGATATCATGGCGGGTCTTTGTTATTCGATAATCGAGAATGTCTTTACAAAAGTTGTGCGCGTTTCCAATCCCGCGCAGTTAGGTGATAAAATTGTCGTTCAGGGCGGCACATTAAAAAACGACGCTGTTCTTCGCGCGTTTGAGCAGTATCTTGGGAAAAATGTTGTGCGCGCTCCGTATCCGGGCGAAATGGGCGCGATTGGAATCGCGCTTTTGACAAAACGCGGGATTGCGGAAAACGGATATACGTCTCCTCACGGATCGTCCAATCGCAGCCGGTTTATCGGGTTTGAGGCTTTAAATGATTTACACTACGAGCAGGTAGCGAATATAGCCTGCCCCTTCTGCTCGAATAACTGTAATCGCACATTGGTGCGTTTCCCTAATCATCCGTCATCCGCTAAGGGTCTTACATGGGTTACAGGCAACCGTTGCGAGCGCGGCGAAATTGTCGGCGATTCGTCCAGCGTGGAAGTAAAAGAAGAAGCCGCGAAAATTACTGAAATAATGAATTCAGTGCCGGACATGATTAAGATAAGAGAAGAGCTTTTATTTAAGGATTATTCTTTTTCGCCGCTTTTACCGGAAAAAAACATAACAGTAGGAATCCCGCGAGTTCTTGATTTCTGGCGGGATTTGCCTTTCTGGAAAACTTTTTGGAGGTCTCTTGGTTTTAAGGTGAAAGTTTCCAGAAAGAGCTCCAAAAAATTATATGAACAGGGGCTTCAATTTGTCGCATCCGATACTGTGTGTTTTCCCGCCAAACTGGTTCACGGGCATATTCAGGATTTATGCAAAAGCAAAGTCGACAGGATTTTCTTTCCGCAGATCAACAGGCTGCCGCCTGATAATCTTGAAAGGTTCAGTACGCATACCTGCCCTGTATTAAAAGCTTATCCTCTCTCAGTGCGTTACTCGGATGATCCGGAAGGAAAACACGGCATTACTTTGGATTCTCCCTTGTTCCATTGGTTTACAGAAAGGGACAGGGATTTTCAGTTATGCCGTTTTATGAAAGAAACTTTTAATATTTCCAATAGTATTTGTCTCGCGGCGATCAAACAAGGAATCGCTTCTCTTAATGAGTTTAATGAATCGCTTGTTGACCGCGGAAAAAAAATTATCAATGATACCGAAAAAAGCGGCGGTTTTGCCGTTGTCATTACAGGAAGGCATTATCAGTATGACGATATCGTAAATCATAATTTATCAAAATATTTCACGAATATCGGAGTGCCTGTTTTAACTGTCGATTCGCTTCCTGATATCGGAAAAATTTCCCTTGAGAAATCGCGGCTTGATATTACCAACAATAACCACGCGCGTCTTTTAACCGGCGCTATTTTCACCGCCGAACATCCCGCGCTTGAGTATGTTGATATTTTCAGTTTTGGATGCGGTCATGACGCGCTTTACGCTGACGAGATTATCCGCGTCATGAATGAAATTTCCGGAAAATCCCCGTTAATTTTAAAAATGGATGAAAGTGAAATAGCGGGTCCGTTAAGAATAAGGGTGCGTTCATTTATCGAAACTGTGAATATCCGGCGCAAGAAAGAAACCTTTATTGTAAAAACGTTAGGTGATCCATTCCCTGTAAAATATTATAAAGAAGACAGAAAGAAAAAAACAATTCTGGTTCCGAATGTAAGCAGGGCTTTCTGCCTTATTGTATCAGCGTGCCTTAACAACAGGGGAATAAAAGCCGAGCCGCTTCCGATGGGAAGCATTGAAGCGATCGCTATGGGAAAAAAATATATTCATAATGATATATGTTTTCCCGCGCAGATTGTTATCGGAGAGGCTATCGCCGCGATGAAAAGCGGAAGATATAATCCTGATAATGTAGTTGTCGGTACAGGTAAATTAATCTGCGACTGCCGTCTCGCTAATTATACTGTGCTGGCGAGGAAAGCGCTCGATGAAGCCGGATTTCCTCAGGTGCCGATTATCGCGACTGATCTTTATGATTCCAAGAACGCTCATCCGGGAATTAGATTTACGCCGTATGATTACGGGAGAATTTTAACAGGGCTTATTGAAGCAGACGCTTTGGAATTCTTAAGGCGTAAAATAAGACCCTACGAAATAATTAAAGGCGAAACAGATCGCGTTGTGGAAAACGCCATTTTAGAAATCGCGGACGCTTTTCAAAAAGGCGGAGTGCCAAGGTCCCTGATAGCTTTTAAAAAATCCATAAATAATCTGTGCAAGGTCCGCTATAACAGAAGCAAATTAAAGGACACTGTTTTTATTCAGGGCGAATATCTTTTAACGTTCCATCCCGGTTCCAATCTGGAAATTGAGCGCTATCTTGAAAAGAACGGAATGGAAGTCGCTCTTCCCAGAATGCATGATATATACCGCCAGCTTTTTGTTTTTCATACAGTCGTTGAAATGAAAGAATTTAAGGTAAAACACTCATTATTTGACACTATTTACTCAAAAACTGGAAATAATTTTGTGGATGTTACAAGCGGCACTATTGATAAAATCGCCGGAAAACATCCATTGTATGAAAACGCTCTGTCTCTTCCAGAGGCCGCGAAGTTAAGCGATCCTATTATGCATCATTCTGTTATGTCAGGCGAATCATTCCTTATATCCGCGGATATTCTGCATAATATAGAAAAAGGCGTGCGCTCCTTTGTGATCCTCCAGCCGTTTGGCTGCCTTCCCAATCACATCTGCGGAAGGGGAGTCATAAAAAAAATCAAGGAGCTTCACCCTGATATTCAGATTCTTCCGCTTGATTATGATCCTGACGTTAGTTTCGCGAATATTGAAAATCGCCTGCAAATGCTTATAATGAACGCGAGGAATTTCAGGAAGGCGTCGTAACAATGTTTGGTTTAAATTTTTTTGAAATAATATTTATTTTTTTCTTTATGTCATTTTCCGGCTGGGTCGGCGAATGTATTATGGAATCCGTTGTGCGAAAACGTTTTGTGAGCAAGGGATTTTTTAAAGGGCCTTATGTGCCGGTTCACGGCATTGGAGCCTTTGTCATTTACGCGGCGTGTATGCCTTTAAAGCCTTACCCGTATCTTGTTTTTATCGCCGGCACAGTAATTACAACTGTAATTGAGTATATCGCGGCTCTCGTTTTGGAAAAAGTTTTCGGAACGAAGGGATGGGATTACACAACGTATCCGTTTACGAAAAAATGCCATTACAAGGGAAGAATCGCTGTATCCACATCTGTTTTTTTTGGCGTTGTGGCAACGGGATTAATTTATTTTTACTGGGATGCCGGAATTCTGTTAATGAATTTTACCAAAGAAAACCCGCTCGCGGTAATAGGAACAGTGTTATGTGTCATTTTATTGATTGACGCTGTTTATTCTGGAACTGTATCGATTCGAAATAAAAAAGCCGGTATTCCGAATAAGACTGCCGGAATAGAATATCTGGCTGACCTTAAAACCGCGAAAGAAGACTCAGCCGCGTCATGAAAAACGAAGACCAATTTGAGTCATTCGCTAAAGAAATCCTTGAAAGCGAAGTGTTTGCTCAAAATAAATCTTTTATTCAGCACGGCAGCATAAGCGTTTATGAGCATTGCTATGATGTCGCGCGCTTTAGTTTTAAAATGGGCGAGTTCTTTAAGGTAAAAGACAAGGAGAGCATGGTGCGATCCGCGCTTTTGCATGATTTTTTTCTTTACGACTGGCATGTCCCGGAAAAAATGTGGTCGCTTCACGGATGGACGCATCCTGTAGCCGCAGCCGAAAACGGGAAAAAATATTTTAATGTTACAAAAAAAGAATATTCGATGATACGCACTCATATGTGGCCTTACACGCTTTTTCATTTTCCGGTATACAGCGAGGGCTGGATTATTTGTATAGCGGATAAACTTGTGTCATTATGGGAAACGCTTTTCAGGCGCTTTGAGAAAAAAAATAAGGCTTAATTCGCGTTTGTTTTTAACGCGTCCATTGTTAAAAATATTCTATTAATACTCAACATTCCAAAGAAACAGCCCGCAGGGAGGCAGGGTAGGACCCGCGAGGGATCGATCGCCTGACGCGATTATCTCCCGCATTTTTGCGGGCGGCGCGCCGATTTCCTCGTAACGCAGAAAAGTGCCCGCGACAGAGCGCACCATTTTGCGCAAAAACGCGTTGGCGCGGATTTCAAAAATCAGAGAGTCTTTTTCCATATAAAAATAAGAAGAATAAATAAAGCGGTTTTTTGATCTGCCTTCTGTCACCGCGCTGTCGCCTGAGTCAGCGAAAATGGAGCAGTCTGTTTCACCTAACAAAAGCCTTCCGTAGGAGTTTAAAATCTCCAATGACGGATAACGGCGCAGGCGGAGGTTATAGCGCGTTTCATAAGGCAAAAAAGAGAAGCCGCTGTCCCGCGATGTTCCGCATAAAAACTGGTAGCGGTAAAGGCGCGATTTCGCGCTGAAACGGGCGTGAAAATTTATATCTACTTCGCTGGATTCAAGAACCCGCGCGTCACGCGAAAGCAGAGAATTAAGCGCGGGTGAAAAACGATCCGCTGGGATACTGTCAATATCCGTAATAAAATTGGCAGCCTGTCCTTTGGCGTGAACGCCTGAGTCAGTTCTTCCACAACCGCTGACGCCGACATGATGACCGTGCATTTTAAAAAGAGCGTTTTCAATCTCGCCCTGTACGGTTCTAAAGCCCGCCTGTCTTTGCCATCCGTGAAATTCCGTGCCGTCATAAGCGATTATCAATTTAATGTTTCTGTTCATCGAACTAAATTATTCCCGGTATTAATCACGCGCAAGTTATTGTTCGTTTTCCGATAACTCTTTGTTGATTGTGTCATAAAGTTTTCTCGCTTGTTCCAGGAACGCGCCGGGTTTGTCTTTTGATGATTTGCCCATGCCGAAAAGTTTGGCGATTGTACGGCGGGCTTCTTCCAATGATGTTTTTCTTTCTTCCGGATTGTGCGCGGCCCCGTATTTGTAGCGCAGATGAGCGCACATATATAACATTCCCTCATAGGAATAATTTTTATCGGTATCAGGTCCGAATACTTTTATGCCGGAAAGCGTTTCTCTTCCGCTTTGTTCACGCGCAAGCGCTTCACAGTAAAGGTACTGCGCTTTTTTTCTGAACAACAACCCCAGCCATTCATAATTTTGATCGGGATATCTTTTATGAAGCTCGTCTATCAGCCACGCGCATCTGATCGCGGCAAGCCCCTGTTTTATTGTAGGAGATGTCGTTTTGTTGTAGTAATCATAGCATTTTAGCGTCAGATACTGAGACGCGGCTCCTTCCATTAAAGTTCTGTTATCCCCAAAATCCAAATCAGGAAAAACCAAAAGCGTTTCTTTTTTCCGGACTTCGATATCTTCTTTTATCTTTGAGATATTTTCCCTGGGCACTGTCTGAAAATCCGCTTCCATTGACGAAAACCAGCAATTTGGACATACAATAGACTGATATACAAGCGGAAAAATCTCTCCATATTTCGCTGACGGATCATATAACCTGTGAAGCTCATCCGTTAATTTTCCGGCGATTAATCTTCCGCCGCCTGAAAGCAGTTCTTCTTTGTTAAATTTAGTATCGCACGCGGGACATTCATATATTTTTTTTGACTGGAATGTTATTTTTAATTCTTTTTCTTCTTCAGCTTTTTTCGCCACAATGCCCCTCCTATAGTTAAAATAAATTCCGTTAAACCGGCGACTCCAGAACAACCATAGCGGCGGCGTATTCTTTTTCATGCGACAAAGATAAAAAAATCTTACGCGCTCCTGATTCCTCAAACGCTTTTTTAGCCGTATCGGTTAAAATAATTTCCGGTTTTCCGTCTTCGCTGTTTTTTACTACTATATCTTTTAGCGCCATGTTTTTTAACCCGGTTCCCATCGCCTTTCCAAACGCCTCTTTCGCGGCGAACCTCGCGGCGAGGCTTTGAGAAGCGGTTTTATATCCTTTAAACGCGTAGGCAATCTCATCAGGATGAAAATATTTTTCAAGCAGTTTATTATTTTCAAGCCACGGATCCATCCGCTTTATCTGAACAATATCAATTCCTATTCCCGCGATCATTATTCATTGTCCTCATCGCGCGCGTTGTTTTCCATTCTTTCGCGGCCATCTTCATCATTTTCGCTGTCGTTATCCGCTAGCCCCGCGATTATTTCCTCTCTTCGCTCTTCCCGCGCGATTCTTGAGATTAATCCGCGGAACTCAAGCATTCTGTTTCCCTGAATTGTTATTAATGGATTGATGTTTATAATATTTACCATTATGGAAAAATCCTCATAACGCCTGTCAAGGCTGATTGTCTCAGTGCTAAACCCTGTATGGCTGTCTAAAGCGCTGCGAGGGCCTTCAGCGGCGACGCTCCCGGGGATTATTGTCTGGTATGTCAGCTCAAAACCCTCGGCAACAGTTCCCGTTAACACCGGAAATACCGGAACGTTACGCGAAATTTTTTGTTCCAGAACCACGGGGATTTCTATCGGCTGCACTGAAATTTCCAGCGGTTCCACTCCGAGGGCGCTTCCTTTTTTTCTGATTTGAACAGGCGCTCTGTAGCTTCCTTCGCTTGAGTATCTTCCAAGGTCGATATACGCCTCAATATCCTGCTCAAGGATTGGCTGTATCCCGTCGGCTTCTCCCCTAAGCGATACTCTGATGGAAGTCTCAAAAACCGATGACGGAACCAGAAATTCGCTGGATTCAACGATCAGCGGAACCGTAAAAAAACGCGTTTCCAAAGTATTCATTCTGTAAAAAACGGAAATTAGTATCGCCGCCGCTAATGAGAGAACTTTTACAGGCCACTTATCGGTAATCAGCGCGAGGAGTTTCGCTTTAGTCAACAGGAACCTCCACATCATCGTTAGCTGAATTTTTTTTCGCGGCTGCCTGTATAAATGATTCGCTTTTGCTCCTGCCCTGTCCGCGGGAAAAAAGATTTTCCTTCCCTTCTTCCGCGCCTTCATACTGTTCGTCCTGCGCGCCGCCTGATCTTTGGCCTGACTGGGCTCTTAAAAGCTCGGTTAATTTGCGCGTAATTTCGGCTGTAGTCAGGTCATAATAAAGTTTCGCGTCGTAAGCCAGCGAGATCGCGCTTGATTCTTCTGAGACTATCAATACTACAGCGTCCGATTGTTCCGCCATGCCAAGGCTCGCTCTGTGGCGCGTCCCAAAACTTTTTCTTATATCCTGCCTTTCAGATAACGGCAGCAGGCAGGAAGCGGCGGCGATTTTTCCGTTTTGAATTATCATAGCGCCGTCATGCAGAGGGCCGTCAAACTCAAAAATAGCGATAATCAAGCTTGAGGAAATTTCCGCGTTTAATTTTGTTCCTGTCTCGATTTTATCTTTTATATTTATTTTTCTTGGAAAAACTACAAGCATGCCTCTGCCGCGCTGAGAAAGAATTTCCGCGGCTGTGATTACAGCGTCCAATTTTCCTATTTGCACTGTTGTATTCGGTCTGAAAAACTGGGTCTGCCCAAGGCGCATAAAAATTTTTCTTAGTTCCGGCTGAAATACTATCGCGATCGCTATAAAAAGCCCCGGAGCTATCATTGTAAGAACCCATCGCAAGGTGGTTAAATTTAAAAGGAAGGTTATGCCGTAAACAAGAGCTAAAAAAGCGGCCCCCTTTACAAGCGGGAGAGCCTGAGTTTTTTCTAGCAGCTCGTAACCCTTATATAATAAAAACGCGAGAAGAACTACGTCTAAAACAGGACGGATGTATTCGTATATTAAAAAAAGTCTTTGGAATAATTCCATTTCCGGATTATAACATATATTTCGATAACAGTGAACAGCGGCGAAAATCAGGAGTTAAAGTACCCTGTTAATTCGGAGGCTACGCTTTTGCCGTCCAGGCGGGCTTTTATAAGAAGCTCTTCTCTTGTTCCAAGCGAATTATCGTCATTAAGGAAGCCGCTGTCGACAGCGAAAATTATTATTTTCGCTTTACAATTATTTTTTAAAAAAAGAGCCGCGGCGTGTTCTGAAAAACCGCCGTTTTTAATTCCTTCTTCCATAAAACAAACCAGTTTATAGTTATTCATTATCCGGACAAGGTAATCTTCATCTACCGGTTTTAGAAATCGCAGGTTATATAAATCCGCGCTTATATTTTTTTCTTTTAAAAAATCAGAGGCTTTTTTCGCCTCATTGTATAAGCTTCCTGTGAAAGCGAGACACGCGTCATTTTTTCCGCTTTTGTTTATCCAGACTCCCCGCCCTGTTTCTAACGGCTGTGAAAATTCATTTATTTCTTCAGGGCAAAACGCTTTCGGGTATCTGATAATTACAGGCCCGTCAGGCGTCCGCCTGTTTACAGCCCAGTCAAACATCAGGCGCATTTCGCTGTTGCCCGCGGGAGAAAGAATTGTCATATCTGGCGCGCTTTTAAAAATGGAAATGTCAAATAATCCCTGATGCGTTTCACCGTCATCCGCGACAAGTCCGGCTCTGTCAACCGCGAAAATAACTGGCAGTTTCTGAAGCGCGGTATCGTGGATTACCTGATCAACTGAGCGCTGCAAAAACGTCGAATAAATCGCGACTATAGGAATCATTCCGTTAGCGGCTAGACCCGCCGCGAATGTGACAGCGTGTTCTTCCGCGATGCCGACATCAAAAAAACGATCGGGATACGCCCGCGCGAACGGAGTTAATCCTGTGCCTGCCTGCATCGCGGCGGTAACGGATGTTACGCGATTATTTATTTTCGCTGCGTTAAGCAAAACATTTGTAAAACTCTGCGTGAATGTAATTTTCTCCGGTGAATTTTTATTCCGCTGGACGGCTTTATTTTTCGCGTTCGCGTCCTGCTCAATGCCGTTGTCTACAGAAAATGAACTTACGCCGTGATAACTGTCAGGACTGTACTCCGCGAAGCTGTACCCCTTACCTTTTCGCGTAACAACGTGAATTACAACCGGAAGTTTTATTTTTTTTACATCGTTTAAAACATCAATAAGAACTTTTAAATTATGCCCCCCGATTGGTCCTACATACTCAAAGCCAAGATCGACGAAAAAATTATCAATATAAAATACGGCTTTTACAGCGCGCTTAAGCCTTAGAACAAGATGGAAAAACGCTTCTCCTATAAACGGAATTTTTTTCGCCATCGCGTCAAAATGGCGGCGGAATGTCTGGTATTTTGTTTTCATGGAAAGGCGGCTTAAATATTTTGAGATGCCTCCGACATTCGGGCTTATGGACATTTTATTATCATTTAATATTACTATCAAAGGAAGCCCTAAATGCCCCGCGTGCGAAAGCGCCTCATAAGCCATGCCGCCTGTAAGCGCTCCGTCTCCAATTACCGCCGCGACGCGCCCTTTACCCCCGCGCAGGCGCTCAGCCGCGAGAAGGCCTAAAGACGCTGAAATTGAGGTTGACGCGTGCCCTGTGTTAAAAGGGTCGTGAGAGCTTTCGCTTTTTTTCGGAAATCCGGAAAGACCTCCCGCCTGCCTCAGGGTATGAAATTTATCAAGCCTTCCTGTGAGCAGTTTATGCGCGTAACATTGATGACCTACATCCCAGATAATTTTATCGCGGGGAGAATCAAAAACTTTATGGAGCGCGATGCTGAGCTCCACAGCTCCGAGATTTGAAGCCAGATGCCCGCCGTTATCTGACACTGTGGAAACTATTTTCGCGCGTATTTCTTCAGCCAGAAGCTTAAGCTCTTTTATGGAAAATTTTTTTATATCATCCGGCGATTTGATATCCTGCAGCATTTACTCCGATCCATAATAATCTTTTTATGATTTTTCACCGCTTAAACTGCGGAAATCTTCAAGGTATTTCCGCCTTGAATTTACCAAATCCGTGAGTTCTCTGTTCATGTTGTGATCTGTCTTCGCGGCTAACGGAAGAAGGTATTTTTCAGTTTCATCAATATAGCGTTCAACGAACATAAGATTGTTTACAAAGCCAAGCGATATCATGTTTGAAATGCGGTCCGCGACTTTCAAAATTTTCGCTGATGATGAGCCGTTTTCCGCTATGCGCGTTAAAAAATCGGGTTTTGATTCCCCATGGCGGCGCGTAACTTCAAGAACAAGATCGTAAACAGCGTGGCTCTCAAAATCTATTGAAAGCAGAATATTATGGTTAAATTCGGGAAGATCCTCAAGAACATCGTGCACTAAAGCCGCTTTTAGCAGCGCCGAATCAATATAACCGTAATCAATTAAAATGGACATTGTATCAAGCTGATGGCGGAACATATTGCCGCCGCCTTCGCGGGATTTGCCGATTAAATATGTGGCGATCTGGATATAAGGAGCAAGGCGCGTACCGACTAGCTGCTGCACCTGTTCTGATGTCATCTATAAATCCCTTAAATATAGTTTGAGCTTCTCTGTCCGCGAAATAGTCAGCGAAAGCTTGCTTTTTTGCTCTTCGACAAGGCTTAAAGGAGCGTTTTTTACGAACTGCTCATTCGCGAGCTTCGCGCGAAGGCTCTCGATATATTTGCTGTCTTTTTCAAGGCCGCTTAAAAATTTCTTTTTCAGCGCCTGAGTATCCGCCGCTTCAGCGATAAAAACAAAAACCTCAAAACCGATGCCTGCCATGCCGATTGAGCCTGCCGGCCGCGTCTGATCTTTTTGTTCCCGCGCGCTTTCTATTGATAAATCGCCTAAACCCGCCAGTAATTTTATCAGATTTTCATTGTCTTTAAAAGGTTTTTCCGCGTCAATATCCGTCCTTACAGTTACGCGCAATTTTTTATCAGGAGTTATCCCGCATTCGCTTCTTAGCGCGCGTATCATACCGACAAGCGACTGGAGTGAAGCGAAATTTTTTTCTTCTTCAGGAAACTTTCGTTTTTCATCAAAAGCGGGATACAATGATGTTATTAATAATTCAGATTTTTGATTTTTATCTGACGGCGAGGAATTAAATATTCCGGCTCCTTTCATTGTCTGATATATTTCTTCCGTTACAAACGGAAGGAGAGGATGAAGCAGTTTAAGAGATTCAAAAAGAACATCTAAAAGCACGGAAGCCGCGCGATCTTTTTCTTTGTCACCCGCGGGACTTGAGTCTTTCATTGACAATTTTGTCGCTTCCACATACCAGTCGCAAAAATCGTTCCAGAAATACTCATAAGCCGCGGCCGCCGCGTCATTGAACCTGTAGGATAAAAACGCTTCGCGCGCGGTTTTAGCAGCGGCGTTAAGCCGCGAGTAAATCCATTTATCCGCCGCGGCTAACTCCGGGCTTTCAACTAACGTTCGCCCGCCAAGGTTCATTAAAATGTAGCGGCTCGCGTTCCAGATTTTATTCGCGAACTTTGATCCCAGTTTAAATGATTCTTTTTCGACAAGAACATCCTGTCCCGCGGCGCACATAAAAGCGAGGGTAAACTTCATCGCGTCAGCGCCGAACTCATCGACAAGCTCTAGCGGATCAAGCCCGTTACCCAGTGATTTACTCATCTTGCGTCCCAGTTTATCGCGCACAAGCCCGTGAATGCAGATGTCGCGGAACGGAACCTTCCCTGTAAACTCTAGCCCCGCCATGATCATCCTCGCTACCCAGAAAAAAATGATGTCGTACGCTGTTATCAGCGCTGTTGTGGGGTAGAATTGAATAAAGTCGCGCGGTATATTTTTTTCTTCTTTTCCGTCTTTCGCGTCCGCGCTCTCTGACAAGGCGCGATTACTTGTTTCCCAGCCAAGCGCGCTAAAAGGCCAAAGCCAGCTAGAAAACCATGTGTCAAGAACATCGGGGTCCTGCCCGATGTTTTTACTCCCGCAGAAAGAGCAAGCGTCAGGATCGTCGCGCGCTACTGTGAGCTTGCCGCAGGACGCGCATGTCCACGCGGGGATTCTGTGCCCCCACCAGAGCTGGCGGCTTACGCACCAGTCGCGGATGTTTTCCATCCAGTGTTTATAGGTGTTTTCCCATTTTTTCGGGTAAAAGATAATTTCGCCTTTTTTCCACGCGGTGAGAGCTTTTTCAGCTAACGGTTTCATGCGGACAAACCACTGTTCTGACAAATAAGGCTCAATTACGGTATGACAGCGGTAACAGTGCCCGACAGAATGTTTAATCGGCTCTTCCTTAACAAAAAAACCACCAGCGGTTAAATCTTCGATGACAGCTTCCCGCGCTTTTTTAATATCAAGCCCGCGGTATTTTTCCGGGACATTATCGTTTAACGTACCATCGGGGTTTAATATGTTTACGGTTTTTAGATTGTGTTTTTTGCCAAGCTCCCAGTCATTGGGATCGTGGGCGGGCGTAACTTTTAACGCTCCTGTTCCAAAGCCGCGCTCGACATAACTGTCAAATATTAATGGGATATCCCGGTTCGCGAGAGGAAGGCGCAGATTTTTTCCTTTAAATGAAGCGTAACGCCCGTCTTCGGGATGAACCGCCACGGCGGTGTCACCTAACAGAGTCTCCGGGCGCGTTGTGGCTATTTCGATATAGTTATTTTCCGATCCCTGCTCCGCGAAATAATACCTTATATGGTACATCTTCCCCGGAGTTTCCTCATGATCAACTTCATCATCGGCGATAGCGGTTCCGCAGGACGCGCACCAGTTTACAAGATAATTCCCTTTATATAAAAGATCCCGTTCGTAAAGCGCGACAAAAACTTCCCGCACAGCGCGGGATAGACCTTCGTCCAAAGTAAAGCGCTCTCGGCTCCAGTCAACGCTCGCGCCGATTTTTTCAAGCTGTTTTGTGATAATCGCGTGATGATTTTCCTTTACTTTCCATGTTTCTTCGATAAATTTTTCCCTGCCAAGATCGCGCTTGCTTTTCCCCTGTTCCTTTAATTTGCGTTCCACGATATTTTGCGTCGCGATCCCCGCGTGATCGGTGCCCGGCACCCAAAGAGCCGGCGATCCTGTCATGCGGTGAAAACGCGTGATAATATCCTGAAGAGTATTATTAAGACCGTGCCCAAGGTGTAAAACGCCTGTTACATTCGGCGGCGGAATCATCACAACAAAAGGCTTGTCTTGTGAGGCTGTATTTGGCTTAAAAGCTCCTGATTCTTTCCATAAGGAGTAGACGCGGTCTTCAAAAGTCTTTGGATCGTAGGCTTTCGCGAGTTCTATCGGGTTCATGATAAAATACTATACTTATTATAATGAAATTATTCAATCTACTAGACAAAAAGGGCAAAAATTTGCTAAAATGATTTAAGTAGTGAAAACAAAGGAGGCCAGTTGGCGGAGAAAGATTTACGTATTAACGAGCAGATACGTTCCAGAGAGGTACGTCTAATCCGGGATGACGGAGACA
>JGI24695J34938_10001315_pt1 | contig 21622 bp, 7 predicted proteins | sample TergutCo191P3_FD_34938 | JGI IMG/M metagenome (IMG submission 34938)
CGCACTAATCAAGTTAAGGACATATGAAATATAGGACATAATATGTTAAAATAATACAAAAGTAAAAATTATTTAAAAAAAAAGGTTAAAAAAATGAGAGAAATTACAAATGAATTTGGTGAGAACTTATACGGAATAACAATAGATTGTGTAATTACAAAAGAAAAAAAATATTTCGCTCAAATTTATTATTTGCATACAGCGTATAAAAACAGTGATCAACTTGCCGGATATTACCTAAACATTTCAGCGATAAAAGAGAATGAAAAAACAGGAAGTAAAAAAGAAATAAGATACCTGACGCATCTTCTCTTAAAAAATAACAGACATAACGCTGATACTATAATAAAACTGGCGAACAATAAAGAAGTTCAGGAACTTGCGAAAAACCATTTTATTCAGTTCTTCAAACAAAACAAAGTAAAGCCTTTGTACTCACATTTAGGAGCGTTTAAACCAGAAATCCCGGATGAGGAGACATATCTGAAGCAATTAGAAACAGCGAAAACAAATAAAAACACTCAAAATGAGGCGAACAAAGGAGGCAAAAAAAAGACAAAAAGCATTTGAAAACGAGCTTTAAAAGCGGCTCTGGAAACCAAAGCTTAATATTTTTACAATACCTTTTTGTTAACTTAATTATAAGCATACGGATTTTCCGTATGCTTTATTGCAGGATGGCGTAAGCAGGTGCGTAACGCCGTCCGTAAGTATTTATAAATGTTTTAGAATAAAGATGTTGATGTGAATTTAAAATGTAGAAAAAGAGATTTAAAAATAAATTTAAAAAAGAGGAAAAAAGATGAGAAAATTACTTGTAGGAATACTAATTTTTACTAATATAACGCTATTAGGATCATGTCATTTATTTGATGAACTGAACGGTCCAAAGTTTGATAAAATAGGATTTGACAGACCTAGAGTTAATATGACTGTTGGAGAGGAAGTCTCTGTTATAGTTAACGCATCATCATCTACAGGAGAAAGTAACGAGAAAATTGATTTTTCCACAAGTAAAGAAGGAATAGTAGAGATAAAATCATACAGTAATAATGGCTTTATTTTAAGAGGAATAGGAACAGGGGATGTAGTAATTATTGCTAAAGCGGAAAAAGTTACAGGGTATATTGAGGTAAGAGTTGAAGGCGGTGATTATATTTTCACTCCTTATATATTAGTTGGAACGCCTGTAATTGAGATGAATGAAGGCGAGATGAGAAATATTCAAATTTCTCTTCATGGAGGTTCTGCGCTTGATAATAACGGTTTTACATATAAAATTGAGGAAGAGAAAGATAATATTAAAATTAATTATACACTTAATAATGTAGTTGTTCATGGTCAGAAAAAAGGAAATCAGAAGATTATAATCAGTCATCCTAAAGCTGAATTTGACAGTGAAATATTAGTGTTTGTAAAAAAGGCTAATGAAAATATTAAGTATATAACAAGTGATAAAAATGTGCTTTTAATAGAAGCTGACGGTCAATATGTTGGTTTTAATGTTAATTTGTTTGGCGGTAGCTTAAATGATAAAAGAGATTTTGATTATGAGATAGTAGAGGGTGAAAATTTAATAGAAGTATTAAGAAATAATGAAGTATTCAATATAAAAGGAAATAATGAAGGTACAGCGTTATTAAGAATTACTCATCCTCTTGCGGAGGTAGAGTTTAATGTCAGAATAATACTGGTAATAGGAAAATCACCTTTAATTATTTTAAATAAAACATTTGTAATAATCGGATTGGAAGAAAATACTTTAATTGAAGCAAGCATAGAAAACGCAAAAACGGTAATGGCTTTGAATGAATTTAGTTTTAGTTATGAGGGAAACGCTTCTGATATAATAAATGTAATTCAAACAAATAATCAGTTTTTTATACTAGCGAAAAGAGGTGGACTCGCTAAAATAGTAATTAAAAATGAACAAGCGAAATATAATAGAGAATTATTAGTATATGTGAGAACAAGTGAAGTATATAGGGATGGTTATTATATAACAACAAGCCAGAATGTTATTCAGACTCAAGTAGGTGATAATGTAATTCAATTGCAGATGCTGTTGGTAGGTGGGAATATATACGCTGACGCAAACAGTTTTGAGTGGACTGTAAGTGATGGTTATATTATTAGAGTGGATACAGGTCACGGCGAAGTTTTATCTGACAAAAATAATATAATGCAATGGGATAAAGAAGATAATGTAAGCATAAGACAAAGAAGTCAAATAAATGATGTGGCTGTAGCTACAGCTTTAATAAAACCTTTAAGGTCTGGAGTCGCTACTATTACGATAAGTCACCCGAAAAGCGAAAGTATAGCGACAGTTCTTGTGAAAGTATATCCAAAAAACACTTTCGCAGGTACTCCGATAATTGTTAAAACTGAAGGGCTTATAAAACTTCTTTTAGGTGATGAACAAAAGAGAATAGATTTAGAAATGGTTTCAGGCAATGCTTACGATATTGGAGACCTTGACTGGTCTGTAAAAGACAGGGACATAGCGAGCGTAAACGGCGACATGAGAGGAATGATAAACTACATGGGAGCTGTAGGTCAAGGACAGACTAAATTAACAGTTAATGGTGGAAATTTGAGACAGCCTCATGAATCTATAGTGTTAGCGGGAGACGCAGATTATCTTAAAAACGCAAATATAATTTATGCTGACAGTGTATTTCAGCAAGTAGCTGTTGGTCATGTAAATAGGGTTGATATTAAAAATTCACAAGGAGCTAATTTAACTGGTTTTAAAATAAATGTGGATAATCCTGAGTTTTTATACGCAGTAATGGTAAACAGTCAGCTTGTGTTACAAGGAAAAAGTCCCGGTCAGGCTTTAGTTAAAATAACAAATAAAGCGGCAGGTGTAACTAATGAGTTAGAAATAAATGTAAGAGTAGAAGCGGCAGACCTTTCAATGGAATTCCCTTATTACATAGAGGGTCCAGAAATTGTAGGAGTAATAAACGAGAAATCAGGATGTTATGTAAATGGAGTATTTCAGGAAAAATTAAAAGTTAAACTTGTAGGGGCTACACCTGTAGAGATACAAAAGCTTGAATGGACTATGGAAACTGCGGGTGTTGTTGAAATGATTGGTAAAGGAGAGGAAGCTTTAATTACAGGAATATCTAATAAGAAACAGACAAATATTACAATAAGTCACAAGAAAAGCAGATACTCAAAAACAATAATACTTTATACTGTTGGGGACGTAGCTGAATTAGATAATTATGTAGTTCTTGGTGTTGATAAAAAGAATTACTCGCTTATTAAAGGTGAGGAATTATTTATAAATTTAAAAACAAACGTTGATGACACAATAAAACAGGGAATTTTATGGGAAAGCAAGGATAGCGGTGTTGTTTATGTAACCGATTATAAAGACAGCGCAATGTTAAGAGCTGTAGGAGCGGGAAACACTCAAATTCTTATAGAACATGTAAATAATATTTTACCTGTAGTGATATACGTGTCTGTAGTTGACGCAAAGCCTGAAGAGAAAATAATAAGTTTCCCGTCAACAGTTGAAGTGTTAATTGGAGAAAGCAGAGTTATTGAGGTAAACGAGAGGAATTTGTCCGCTTTAGAAAAAACTAATATAACATGGGGTATTGAGGATACTAATATAGCGAGTGTTCAAGGTAACGGGGAAACGGCTTATTTAATAGGGAAAGGGAAAGGCGTTTCATATCTTAATATAGCTTTGGATAGACCTAACAATCCCGAGGTGAAAATAAAATACAATCATAGAGCTACTCTTTTATGCGCCGCTACAAGAGCGGAGCTTGAGACTATGTATATAATAGGAGTTCCAACTACATATCATGTAATGACGGTAGGAGACGAGAAGAAAATAACACTTGAGTTTGGAAGCGCAGGATTCCCTGAAGATAAAATTAAGGATATGGTATGGACAGCGGGCGCAAATGGTGTTGTTCGTGTTATAAATAATGGAGCCTCAGCTACAATAGTAGCGCAAAACGCAGGATCAGGGACTGTTAAAGTTACAAATACAACAAGTTTAAACGAGCTTGAGATTAAATTCGAGGTACACGGAAAGGGAGTGGCTCCTGAAGCTTTATTAAAATTTGGAGATTACGAAAAAACAAAGGGAATATTGTTAAGCGAGACAGATGAAAACAAGAAAAAAATAACATTTAAGCTTTATAACGGAGCTAACGAGGTAACTTCTGGATATTCTTTATTAAAATACACGAACAGTAACGACAATATTATTACTATATTGCCTGTTGACAATGTGGTTAAAATAAACCCATTAACAGCGGGACAAAGTTTTATTGAAGCTGATCATGATGACGTTGAAGAGAGAGCAAAGGTTTTAATTTACACGGCGGCAACACAAGCGGAGCTTGACGCATATTATCCTATAGTAGCTGAGAAAAATAATTATCTTTTAAGAATTAATGAAACTGTAGATATAAAAATAATTACTGAAACAAGTAAGGATAATACAAACAGCAATTTAAGTGATATTACTTGGGGACTTGTAAACGGCACTGTTATTAAAGCACCTGAGATAATTAGTAAAAAACATATGAGAATAACAGGTCAATATCCCGGTGATTGTCAGATAAATATATCACATAAAGGAAAAGTTGTAGAGAGAATATACATATCAGTAATTGAGAACTCGGCTATTGATTTTACAAAAAGAATAAATACGGAAAATATAATAGGTTTAGTAAAAGGAAATCAAAAAGTAACTACTATAGTAACGAATTTAAAAGATGATGAGATAAGTCAATTAAGTTGGGAAAGCACGAATACTAATATTGTTACGGTACAAGGAAACGGAAAATCAGCTACAATTACGGCTAATCCTAACGCCACAAATAATAGTGAAGCTTATATAACGGTAAGTTTTGGTAACTGGTTAAAAAGGCACATTCTAGTTTACGTTTGCGACAGCCAAGAAGAAGTGAAAAATTATAAAGCCATGAATATGGAAAACCAGTATATAAGAATGTCTAAAAATGAGACTATAATTCTTCCAGTTTTCTACGCTCCAAATAAACCAACAAACACTACGGTATGGGAAGATAAATATGATAATAATGTAGTAAATTTTAAAGTTGTTGATAACGGAAGTAAAATTGAGGTAACAAGCGTAAATGAAGGTGTAGCGATATTAAACGCATCTAATACTGGAAGAACAAATAATGGAAATCCAATGAGTATATATTTTGAGGTTTCAAATGAATATAAAAATATTCCAAGAGAACCTGAATTAAAATATATAACTATTAGTAAAACAGTATATTTAATGAATCCAGATGAACCGGGAAAAGAACTGGAATTACAAGTTTCAGGAATAGGAATGTCTCCAAGTGAGATGACTAAATTGAAATGGAGCAAAAATAATAATAATATTGATATTTTCCCTAATGGCGATAAATGTAGAGTTATATTAAAAACACAAAATGAGACAAATTCAACTATAAAAGTATTTTATGAAGGAGCGAATGAATTAGAAATAAAAATATTAATTAGCAGAAATTCTTTATTAGAGGGATTAAGCGTTATAATGTTTGATGATATAGTACGTCTGGGAATGAATGAAACAAGAAATAAGGTAATTGATATAAGTGGGGTTACAAATTTTGATCCAAACGAACTTATAATTGGAAGTCAAGATAGACCTGATATATTAGAAATAACAAAGTCAGGAGCTACATTGCAATTAAAAGCGTTAAAACCGGGACAAACTAGATTTACAATAGATCATCCATTAGCTGATTTTGCTAAAGAAGTAATCGTTGTAGTGGCAAGCAATGAGAGTGGAATAATATATCTTACAACAAAAGACAATTTCTCTGTAATAAATAAGGATGAATATAAAACATTAATTATAGATATTATGGGATATGAAGAAGGAGTAGCTGGAAATTTTAATTGGAGAGTAAAAGAGGGACAGGAAGACATTATTGATATAGTTCCGAATGGAAAACAGATAAGAGTTAAAGGAAAGCAAATAGGAACGGCTGAAATTATAGCTTCACATATTTTTGCGTATCCAGTTTCATTGTATGTTAGGGTATCAGAAATTGAAATGAAACCATTATATATTACAACAACACAAAATATTATTTCTATAACTGAAGGAACATCAAGAAATGTTGATGTAAAACTTGTAAATGGAAATGAAAGTCAAAATTGGCTATTTGAATGGAGAAATTTAACAAGAGATATAATAGATTTAAATTCAGCGAGTCAAAACGCTATAATTAGGGGATTAACAGCGGGTGTAGGCAGGATATTGATAACACATCCTGAAACATTAAACCAAATAGAAATAGTTGTTATGGTTGATCCTGACATGACTTCATCAGGTATTTATATTACGACAGATGAGGTTTTAGTTGAAATGAAACCGAATGAGTCTAATAGAAGAGTATCTGTAAAATTGATAGGAGGTTTGCCTGAAGATATATACGGATTTAAATGGCAGATAATAGACCAAAATTCTTTAGAAAGAAATAGCAGTGATGGCACATCAAAAGTAGTAATAGATATGACAACAGGAAATGACAGCGTGTTTTTAACAGCTAAAAACGAGGGAGAAGCGTCTATAAGAGTAACGCATCCAAAAACAAATTATAAACTTGATATAAAAATAAATGTAAGATTGTTTAGTAATATTCAATTTACAAAAAGAGATATTACGATAAACATGGGAGATACATTAAGTGTAGAAGTAAACGCTCCAACAGGAGTAAAAATATTTTATGATGTGCAAAATCCCAATGGAAGCGAAGGAATAGATATAGCGACAGCGACAGGAACAAACAGGGTTTGTGTAATTGAGGGAATATCGGCGGGAACTGTAGTAATAACAGCTAGAAACGCATTGGGAACTATGTCTGATGAGATAATAGTGGTTGTAAAATATGTCAATAACGCTCTAGTAAGATATATTAGAACACAACAGAATTATATTATTTTAACTGAAAATGAGAATGTGACTACAAGCGCATATACAGTAGGTAAAAAAAGTGATGGCAGTGATTTTACTGTGGAAGACAACACGAATATTATATGGGAACTTGTAAGTGGTTCAAGCAATAAAATAGAATTATCGCCTTCTTCAGCAAAGGGTCAAAATATTACTATAAAAGGTAAAGTTTTTGGAGACGCAGAAATACTTTTAAAACATCCATTGATGGCGGGATACACAAAGAGATTGTATGTAAGGGTAAATCCTGAAGATACTTCTTTCCAATTATCGAAAAACAATATATTAATGACTGTGGATGAACATGAAATATTAACATGTATTATTGACGGCAGGGCGATTTTCGATTATGAAGATGTTGAATGGACTAACTTAAACCCAAATATTATATCATTAAATGATTATGGTGTAGCTGGTGTTAATGACAACAGTAAAAAAAGCATTACGGCGTTAAGTGCGGGAACGGCTGTAGTAAGAGTTGAGTATCAGGGAATATCAAGAAATTGCACGATATTGGTTCAAGATCAAAAAAGTTTAACAATAACGGGAATGCCAAATGTAGATATATTACCGGGGCAAACATATAGTGTTTTTTATACTGTTACGCCATCAGATACGCCTGTTTCTGTTACATGGAATAATGATTATTATGCGGCTATAACTCATGATAGTGGAAACAAGAAAATCAGCTTAGAGGGGAAAAATGAGGAAGGAATTACAACAATAACGATAAAAGCTGATAATTTAACAAAGATTGTCAATGTTAGAACACATAAAAATTATACGTTTAAATGGAGAGATGCATTAAGTTTCCGGGGAACACCAAAAGGAGGACCTTATTTTGTTTATTATGACATTCTTCCTGAACAATGTGAAACAATAGTTATAAATAAAGGTGATTTATCTAAAATTGCTGATGTTTTTGAACATTCTCCTTTACAAAGAATAGAAATACAACCTAAAAAAGCTGGTTTTGACACAATAAAATTGCAAAGCACATTTGATAAGAATCAAATTATAGAATTACCTGTGTATTTATATTATGATAATATAATATTTGATTTTAAAATAACTAATAATAATTTTGTAAAAAGTGATTATTCAAATAGTCAAAAATACTCAAGAATAGATAAATCTAAAAACGCTATATATGTGGGAGATGGAGAAGAATTTAGAATAATTCCTGATGTAAATGAAGCTGTATATATGAATCATGGGTTAATATTAACAGAATCAAATAAAACGCAAAATAATAATTTAATTTATGTGGATACTACAATAGATATTAGTAATCAAGATGTTAATGTTTTATATTTAGGCGATTATATAAGTATAAAAGGAAATGCAAAAAACCAAAAAACGCAATTCAGTTATGAAAGCAGGGATAAAGAAATATATGTTGGATTATTAAAGGTGCATTACGCTTATTATAATGGTGGAAAAACGATGACACCGTTTGTAAAAAATTATCTTATTTATTATGAGATATATAATAGAAAATAAAATATTAAAGGAGAAAGATATGAGAAATATTAAATTGATAATAATGACAACAATTTTGGTTGTAACGGTTATTTCATGTAACGATGGAGTAATGGGAAATAATGAGGTATCTGGAAAAAGGAAAGAAGACAGAAGCCTAAGAACGATGATAGATTCAAATGTTTATGTGGATTTTACAATAAAAGAATATAACGCAATGACATGGAAAAGAGAAAAAGTTTTAGATGATATTGGAGGAAAAATGTATAAGAATAGAAATTCTTATATAAAAATAAATAAATTGGAGGGGACTATAGAGATAAGCACGGATAGTGGTTATTTTAATAATAAGGAAAAATGCCAAATTTATGGAAAATTTGGGTTTGACGTAGTTGGAGCGAGTACAGACTGTTTATACATAAGAAGAAAACAGGATGTTGGAGGGATTATAATGATAGACAGTATCACATATAAAGATAATGAAATACCGGATTTAGTGACATGTATTCCTTTATATGGATATAGCAGTAAAAGAATAGAAGTATCTCCCATAATGAATGGTTTTATTGCGATGCCGTCAGGAACTTATTGGAATAAATAAAAGTAATGTAAACCGTTGCGTAAAAGTAACGGTTTACTTATTAATTAATAAATTAAATTTGAAATTATACTATGTAAATACATATTTAATATATATTTAAAAATAAAGGAGTTATTTCATGAAAAAAAAGATAATATTTATAATAAATATTTTAATTTTATTTTCAATATTAACAGGATGCAGGGAATTAGATAATAACGCGAAAATAGAAAATATTAAATTTGACGAAAAAAATAAAAGTATTTTTATAGGGGATATTGTAACTATAGGGATGCTGATAAATCCCACGGAAGCGAAAAATGCTGGTAAAATAGAATATTCAGTATCACAAGAAGGTATTATAGATATAAAAAAAGAAAGTGGTAATGACGGTTTAATTATTGAAGCTTTAAGCAGAGGTTCTGTAGTAATAACAGCTAATTTTAATGGAAAATTTGATTATTGTAATATAATTGTGGATGGAAATGGCTCTAATATTATTCCATATATAATAATACCTGAAAACGTAATAGAAATGAATATTAATCAAAGAAAAAATATTACGGTTTCTATCGCCGGAGGAACACCATTAGATAACAGTTCATTTATATGGTCTTATAAAAGTCAAAATGTGGTTAATATAGAATCAACAGGAAATATAGCGATTATAGATTCCAAGAATTTGGGAGAAGCTGTTGTCACAATTAGTCATCCTAAAGCTCAATATAGTGTGGATGTATTAATATATGTATTGGGCACTGATGAAGTTCCGGTATATATAACAAGTGAATTAAATGTAATTAAATTTAATGAGGATTTGGAAGAATTTAATTTTTTTGTTGATTTAAAAGGAGGAACAACAGAAGATAACGGTAGTTTTGTTTATGAGGTCACAAGCGGTAATGATATTATTAGTTTAACTGGAAATGGAAGAAAAGGAACCATTATACCTAAAAAAGACGGAATAGCTTTAATAACTGTTTATCATTACAAAGCGTCACATCCATTTAAAATACAAGTTATAGTAAATAAGGTAATGGAATTTAAATATATTGAAGTTGATAAAACTTTTATATTAATGGAACTTGGAGATTCAAACACAATTCAGGTAAATTTTAACGGAGAAGCCCCTGATGATGTTAATAATAAATACAGTATAGAATTATCAGAGAATGGAATTATAAATATAGTTAATACGCATAATGTATATTTTATAAACGCTATAAGTATTGGAAGAACAATTTTAAAAATAAAAAATGATTACGCTGATTTTTCTAGGGAAATATTAATAATAGTAACAGATTTGGAAAGTAGGATAATTGATAGTGAAAAATATATAAATACAAGTCAAAATGTTATTACTATGGAATTAGGAGGAAACGATTCAATTTTAAAAATGCTTTTAGTGGGAGGAAATGAGGCTGATAAAAACAGTTTTTCTTGGTATGTAGATGATTCTACAATAATATCAGTTGATACAGGTTATGATAATGGTTATGGTAATGTTATTTATGACAGATTACCAAATAATAGATCGATGATAAGCTCAAATTATGAAGAGGTAGAGGCTTTTGCGATAATAAGCGCAAAAAATACGGGAACCGCTAGAATAGTGGTACAACATCCAAAAGCGAAAAATGAGAGTCATGTTATAGTAAAAATTTATCCAAAAAACACATTTAGTAATGTTCCAATAGTATTGGGAGGCTCTCCTTATTATAAAGTGCCTAGAAATAAAAATGTAGAGGTGAATTTATTTGTAGAGACAGGAGACAGAAATAATGTTGGGAACATTGAATGGGAAATAGAAAGTAGCGAGATAGCTACTTCGCAAGGCAGTGGGCTTAAAGGAATTATAAACGGTCATAAAACAGGTGTTACTACATTAAAAGTAAAAGGAGGTAATTTAAAACAACAGTTTACCGCTGTAGTTGTTGTGGCTGACGAGAATGAGCTAAAAGATCAGAAATTTATTTACGTAAGTAATCCCAATATTTCTTTAGTTAAGAATCAAAGCGTTCTTATCAAGATTTTAAACGAGAACATGACAGGTGACGAGATAAGAAATCTTTATTTAATAAACGAGAATACTGATAAAATTTCCGCTATTCTAAATGATGGTTTAATAGTATTGACAGCTTTAGATACGGGAATGTCTGAGATTATAATAAGAGGAATCGGGACTAATGATATTAGAATAGCGGTTTTTGTAGAAGAAAATTCAATAAGTATTGAGAAGCCTTATTATCTTAATAGCTCGAAAAGTATAATAGGTGTGGTTAAAAATGAAACTATTGAATATGATGTTGATCTTATTGGAGGTAACTCGAAACAGGAAGGAAATATAATTTGGAATAATAAAAACGAAAATGTCATAAGTATTATAGGAAACGGTAAAAAGGTAAGGATAACAGGTAAAACGACAGGACAGGCAGTAATTGAAATATCGCATCCTAAAAGCGCAAACAAATTGGAATTGGTAATATATGTTGTAAATGAGGGAACAAGTGTAGAAGGTAAAATCGTACTTTTCTTGGAAAAAACACATTATTTAATTGAGAAAAACGAGACTATATTTTTCACATTAAAAACAAACGCTACAGATACTCAAAAAAGAAATCTTGAGTGGAATATAGACGGTTTTGACATAGCTGAAATGAATGTAGGAGCTGATAAAATAACAGTTTTTGTAAGAGGTATTAAAGAAGGGGTTGCGAACATAAAAGTTTCTCATATTGACCAAGTAATATCTCAAAATGTTTTTATATCGGTAGTGAGCGACAAGAAAGGTGTAAAACACATAGGGGTTCCATCAATAGTTGAAGCTGTAAAGGGAAATAATTTAAACATTACAGCCATTACAGAAAATCTTAACAATGGAGAGATAAGTAATATTACTTGGACTGTTATAAGAAACAGCTCGATTTTAAAAATTAACGGTAATGGAGATTCGTGTCTTTTACAGCCTAATGGCGAAGGAAACGCTACTATAAGGGTAGAGAATGAGAGTTTACAATTTATTAAGGATATAGTTGTATACATATATTCTTCTTATGAGGAACTAGCGAGTTCATATATAATGGGAGCGTCAACTAGTTATTACAGAATAGATAAAGGAGATATAGTAAATTTATCACTAGTATTTGGGTCAAAAGGGTTCCCAGAGCATGAAAAAGATAATATTGCGTGGTCAGTATCAATACCAGATGGAAATGTTGTGGAAATCGTTTCAAGAAACGGGCAATTATGTGTGGTAAAAGGATTAAACTCAGGTATTGCGAGAATAGAAGCAAGAAGTTCAATAGCAAGCAATAATATTGTATATTTTGAAATAGAGGTTAATAATGTAAATATAGCTAATGATAATTACAGATTTTTTATAAATGAAAATGATAAAATCAAGGGAATTGAGGTTGGTAAATTTGTTGATGTTGTTGTTAAAATCTATAACGGTGATAAAGAAGTAAAAACAGGTTTAAGTAATATTTTATGCGTTGCGGACGATAACAGTGTAATTAATATAACCACTATAGATAACACAATAAGATTTACAGCTAAAGCGAAAGGTCAAACATATGTAACTGTAAGTGATTTATCAAAAAGAGTTAAAGATGATTTAAAAATATTTATATATACAGCTAATAGCGAGACAGAATTAAATAATTATTTCCCTATTTCTTTTGATAAAATTAATTATTTAATATATATAAACGAGACAGTGAAAATAAATGTTAATACTATTAATAATGATGTAAATAAATTAAATAAATTATCATATGAATGTGAAAATAATAATGATGTAATAAAATTAATAGAGACAGGGAAAAAAGAGATAAATATTACCGCTTTAAATAAAGGAAATGAAGTAATTAACGTAAAATATAATGGAGAAACGGTTCAAAGAATATACATATCTGTAACAAATATAAATGAAAATAATTTATCAACATATTTAATAACAGAAAACATTATAGGTATGCTTGTAGGGGAAACTTATGAGACTAAAGTTAATACTAATAACGCTTATAAAGGATTAATATTTTGGAAAATGGATTACAGTAGTGATCCTGTAGTTGAATTATCATCAAGTAACGGTGAAACGGCTTTTTTAAGAGGTATAAAAAAAGGTGAGGCTTATTTAAATGTAAGTATTAACGGTATTGAAAGAAGAATACTTGTATTTGTATGTGAAACAGAACATGAATTAAGAAATTATGACGCAATAAATATTGATCAGCTTTATTATATAATTGAAAAAGGAAAAACTTTAAATTTAAATATTAAGAATTATAATGGTAATATTTTGGGAATAACAGAATATAGTGATTTTTACAATAATAATTTTAATAATATTATTGATGTAAATATAAATAATAATAGAAATATTGTAATTAAAACCAAGAACGAGGGAATAGCGGCAATAAGAATAAATAATAATTATTATAATTTTAACACAATTATATATGTAGAAGTCAGAAATAACGATTCAGGTAATATTAATAATATTAGTATGAATAATTATATAAGCACGAGTAAAAATTTATATATAATAGGTCTTGAGGAAAAGAACGTTCCAATGTATGTGCATATTATAGGAGATAACTCATATACAAATTATTTGGAATGGAGTGATTACGACAGGGATTTAATTGAACTTATCGCTAACGGCAGTGAGGCGATAATTAATCCTAAAAAATCAGGGCAAACGATAATTAAAGTAAGAAATATGTATTGTGATAATGAATTAGAAATAACTGTTATAATAGGAGACAGGTTTAATTTAGAGAACAGAGATGATACATATATATATGTAGAAAAAGTAATTAATGAATATACGATAGTTGATGGAACGGATACGGTATTTTATGAAATAAGAAATGATAATAATATTAATTATAACAAGTTGTTATTTGATAAGATGGGAAACTCAGTAAATGTTAATTATACAAACTATGGAAGGTTAATAGTAACTCCCAATGAAGTTGGTATAACAAGAGTAACAATTAATTATGGAGATGTTGTAAAGACAGATATATATTTTATTGTAAGAAGTGAAAATATTGGAAGTAATAATGTTAAATATTTAACTACAAGCGAGAATTTTATAATAGCTGGTATAAATGAAATAAGATCAACAGATATTAATTTGGTGGGATATAATGAAAATGACAGTAATAATTTCATATGGACAATATCAAATGATACAATAGCTAAAGTAATTGGCAATGGTACTAGAGGACAGATATATACATTACAGGAAGGAGAAGCTGTAATTACTGTATCACACAAAAGTACAAATTATCCGTTAGAAATTAATTTAAAAGTTACTAAAAGTAAAAATGAAAATTTAATATATTTAACAACGCAACAAAATGTTATTGAGACAATTGAATCAGAAGTAAGCGGTTATATTTATATACAAAAAATTGGAGGAGATCAGTCAAATACAAATTCTACATGGACTGTAGATAATCCATCAATTATTTCTGTAACTGGTCAAGGATTTTCAGGTATATATACGGCGAAAAAAGAAGGTACAGCTTTAATTACAGTAACAAATAACGAAATACAAAGCAGACCTTTAAAAATAGTTGTTATTGTAAAAAAACCCAATAATTCAGGTATGTATATAATTTCAAATGAAACATTATTGGAAATGAGACCGGGGGTTATTAATAATAGAATTGTGGCGGAACTTGTTGGAGGAAGCGATCAGGATAAAAGAAGATTTAGCTGGATGATTTACTATCAAAATCCAACAGATATAGAAGTAGCGAAAAATAATGGAAATGTAATTACAATTGTATTTAACGAAGATCAGTGTAATATTAACGCTATAAATGAGGGAACAGCTCGCATAAGAGTATCACATGATAAAGCTGATAATCCTTTATATATTACTGTAAGAGTAACAAAATATGGAAATGTAGAATTCGCAAAATCAGAAGTTCAATTGGTAGCGGGTTTTAATGAATTTGTAGGTGTAAATATTCCTACATATGAGAATTTTAATAATAAAGTAATTTATATGTCAGATAATCCAGAAGTAGTAGATGTACTAGGAATTAATAATTCTTTATTATTAAAAGCGAAATCTAAAGGATACGCTATAGTTAAGGCGTGGATAAACGGGAAAGATGAAATAGCGGAAATTTATGTTAATGTAGTTAGTGATATTGAGCCTGAAGTGCAAAGAATTGTTATAGGAAGAACTTCATATTTATTAAATCCAAGGTCTGCGGCGTTAAGATTAACTGCGAATATTCAAGGAGAAGGAATAATAGAAAGTGAATTGGATAATATTGAATGGATAATTAGTAATACTAATATTATTGATATGTTTCCAAAAGAAGGAAAAGGAAGAGAAGTACAAATTGCGCCAAAAGGAGTTGAAGGAAGCGCATATATAACAATTAAACATAATAAAATAAATGAAAAATATTGGAAAACAATATCTATTGAAGTTAGCGATGATAATGATTTCTTTACATTAGATAATAATAAAATATTAATAACAAATAATACGTCAACAAAAATTAAAGCTACAATTACAGATGGCAGGGAACATGATTATAACGCTATTGAATGGTGGCTTGAAAACGCTGATCCTGAAGGATATTACAATGAGATAGTGAGAATAATGGGAGATGGAAGAGAAATATTATTATATCCTATAAGTGATGGCATTGTTTATGTTCACGCAAGGTATAAAAATTTATGGAAAGTATGTGAGGTAGAAGTAAGATCACCATATCATTTTTCATTTAATGTGCAAAATATAAAATTATATCCGGGTTCACCTGATACGGAAGTACAATTTGAGTTGAGACCTCCTAATGCAGATGTTTTATGGTATGTCAGTGATGAATATGTAGGTTCATGCATTGAATACCTACCCTCTATTTCCGAGAAAATATTGAGAGTAAAAGGTATAAAGCTTGGGAAGACACAAATAATAGGAATATCTAATGGCAAGAAATCAACACTTAATGTTAATGTAACTTATGATTATAGTTTAATGGTAGATACATATAAACCTATAAATTTACAGAATATCAACAGAGAAACTATTAGTTACACAGTGTTTCCTCCTACCACAACTATAGGTATTGAAGGTATAGACCCAAGTAAATATGAGATTATACAACCAAATTCTAATGGTGTAGGAACAATTATATTTTATATTACTGATGAAACACAAAGAACAGAATTAACAGTTAAACAATATAATAATGATGTACATACAGGACAGACAAGATTTACGGTAGTAGAAGCCGGATTTGATCCTAAAGAAAAACCAATACCTTATTTTTTAAGATACGCAGGAGAATGGTCAAATACAAATAATATTAATCAAATTAAGCCAACAAGAAATAAACCTTATGTTAGTAATTATACTAATAAAGTATTAGGAGAAGAAATAACAAAATTGAATAATGGAAATTATCAATTAATTGTAGGAGATGGAGAGGAACATTATATACTATTTGATAAAAGGTATAAAAATTCTTATATGCGATTTAATGATTTGTTAGAATTTGGCAGTGAAAAAAATATAACTCCAAGTAATTTATATTCACAGGGTTTAAGAATACATATGATTGAATTTGATGATAATGGAGATAAAGTTCCCGCTATAAAAATATCAGGAGGAAAAGACGAGATAGTATATGATAGAGTTATGTTTAATAACAGTTTAAGAATGGATGTAAGTTCAAATTATGTTGGAAATGCTAATGTTACATCTACTTCTAATACTATAAATAAATGGATAGGAACAACTAAATTGGAAAGAAAAACAACAGAAAAAGTTCCAGAAACAGTTGATTTATGGCATAAATATGATAGCTATATATATGGATATGACAATTATTATTTTTATCTTGAAGAACAATATTATGAAATAATAAATGATAATACTAGCGAGGGAGGAAATTTTATAAAAAGCAAAGAGATAGATGATTTTGATAAGGCTAATATAAATGCGTTATATAAATACGCTTCAAAAGAAGGAAAATATTTCGCTCAATATTCATGGAATGTTGTATATTACACAGTGCCAAAAAGAAAAAATGGATATTTTTACAGTGCGTTTTTAGTTGAATCTACAGAATATAATGATTTGTTTGATATAAATAATATGGTAAAAATAGGTGATGATTATATATCATCAACCTCTACTGCAATAACGCAATATAAGGATATATATGAAACTGTAGATTTTTATATTTATTTAAAAGGTACTAAAGATGTTCCATTAACACAAGATTTTAATAAAACTCCATACAATGATTTTAAAGATAAAATAGAAAGTATAAATAATAATGGTAATTTGATATTTTTAACGTATGAAATAACTGATAAAGTACAAATTGTACACAATACGTCTACTGTTGAGAATATTTCATCAAAGAACATGTTTGATGGAACGAATTTATCATATGATTGGTCACGCGATTGGTATTTAGATAATATGGGAGATATGAATAATTATAAATATTTATCTTATGGCGGATTTAGTAATATAACAGGACATATATATGAGGATATATATAAATTTGAAAATAAATGGGTATGGAGAACATATAATAATAATACTAATGGTAAAAATATGGTAGAAACTAATATTTTAGGTAATTATTTTAATAGTAATGATAAAAATTTATTAAATGCGAATAATGTTTTTGAGGCAAGGGATGGAGGTATTTATGTTAGATCAGAAGCGGATTTAAAATCAAAAGGTTTTACTGATATGAGTAAAAATTATGTAATACACAATTATAATGGTGGACATAATCAAGGTTATATTTATTTACAAAATAATAGGATAACTTTAGTATATAGAACAGGTAGCGATTCTGGTATAGGTGGTTATTATGATTATACTAATAATCCGAAATTCAGATATATAGTTCATGATGAAAATAATAGTTTTCAATCTTTGGCTATTAATGTTCCAAATAGTTATTCTGATAGTAGTAGTTATTATGTTTATCCCGGAGAAAAAATTGCTGATTTATCATCTGGTACTGGTAGTCATAATTCAGGTAAATGGGAATTAGATTCAAGTGTAACAGAAGCAACATTAACTAATACACCTAAAAAGACTTATAAACAGACAGGTGTAGATGAAAATAGTACTTCAGTTATTGATTGGTCTGGTGAAAAAAAAGTGTTTATGCATGATAAAACTAAAACAGGTACTGATTTTGATAAAAGAGACTCATTAATTGGAGATAAATATTTAAGATTTAAAATATTGGATTATAATAATAAATTAAATGATGTATTTAATAGATCAAAATTGTTTTTAGAAAATCCTGATATTATTTTTAATAATAGTTATAATATTTATGATTCAAGCAAAGGAGTTAGTCAAAATTATATAGTAAACAAGATATTAGGAAATAAATTAGCGATACAAAAGTATATTAATGATACTAATCATTATAGTTTAAAACCAGATGGAAGTGAAATAAGTTATACTCCGCATAACTATTTTATTAATAGTGATATTTGGGTAAGTAATGACTTTGTATGGAATAATGATGGAAATAAACATATAGTTGATATTAATTTTATGACAAAATTTCCGTTTACCTTGTATGAAACAGGATATTATCCTTATAAAGAAAACAGTGTGCCTATGCCTTCAATAGATGTGAATGTTACAAATAATAATTCAAATAGCGAAACAATTTATATAAAATATTCTTTATTTGGTAAACCAGATAATTTTATTACACTGGAGATAATATATGAAAAAAGAAATTCACATCATTTATATAAGGGAGACGCTAATATAAAATTAAAATCAGAAGATAGAGGAAATGTTAATATTGGGGGAGGAGGAGAAATACAAGGTGTAAATGATTGGAGTAAAGTTAAGGAGACAGATGAAGGAAGTCATAAATATGAAGAAGAATAAAAAAGGTTAAAATTTAGGAGAAATTACCTGTTTTTATGATTTTTTCAAATGTGTTATCTAAAAGGTGTTGAAATTCCTTTTTAAGGGATGTCTTAATAGTAAGGAGGTTTGTAAAGGAAGGTTTTTTAAGCTTTTTATCTTTATAGAACTTGTCAGGGACAAATAGCTGATATTCTAAAATGTTCAAGGACTTTGAAAGATTAGAGACTGTATTGTGGCTAACCCATTTTCTGGCGCATTCAATATTTCTTATTGTATGGACTGAAATATTAGCTTTTTCAGCCAGTTGTTCTTGTGAATAATGAAGGGATTTACGGTAATTTATTACATTTTGAGCTAAAATATCCATTATATTATGGTTATTGATTGATTTCATAAGGTAATAATAACTTTTATGGATATATTAGCAATTGATTATTAGTACTATATAACAGTTGTACTATTGGGCATATTGTTACTAATATTGTTGACAAAATCGAAAATATGTGATATTATATTATAAAATTTTAAGGAGAAAAAAAATGAAGAAAACAATAATCTTTTTATTAATTACAATCGTAATGAGCATGGCGTTTATTTCATGCGGTGATGATAATGGTAATAATGTAAATAACCCTGTTATTCCGGGAGAAAACCCAAATGAGCCTAGCGAACCTAATGAACCTAATGAGCCAAATGAACCAAACGAACCTGTAGATATAGGAAATCCAGCGAGTGATTTTATTGCTTCGTATAATGCTATATTGGAATATATTGGAGAAAGTAAAAACGTGAATATTCCTTCTGTTATTAATGGTTATGCAATCCTTTATATAAGGTATGACGCTTTTAAGAACAAAGGAATAACCAGTGTAAAAATACCGAACACTGTGACAAATATAGGAAATTCAGCTTTTGAAGGAAACTTGCTTACAAGTATAAAAATACCGGACAGCGTAAAAAATATTGGTAGAAATGCTTTTAGAAATAATAATATTGAGGAAATTGAATTACATGATAATATTGAGGAAATTGGGGATTATGCGTTCGCTTATAATAAGTTAAAGAAATTAAAAGTTCCTGTATTACCTGTTGTTAATGACAATGAATATTCTGATGGATATACTTTCGCTTATAATGAGATAGAAGAATTAATAATACCTTTGGAAGTAAAACAAATAAGACGAAATATGTTTTCTAATAATAAATTAAAAGGTACTTTTACAGTGCCAATTCATTTAGAATCTGTTTTAAATTACGCATTCATAAATAATGAGATAGAAAAAGTTATTATTAAAAGTAATGATACATTATTTGGTGAAAGAAGTGGCTTTTCTTCTAATAAAATAACTGATTTTGAAGTACCTACAGGTTTTAGTCAATATCATATATTTAGTAATAATTTATTAGAAACTGTTAAAATACCAAATGGTAGTAATATAAAACAGTTTAATCTTTATCAAAACCCTATTTTAATAGTTATAGTACAAGGAAATGATGTAAATATAGAGCTTGCATCTATTAGTGATTGGGCGGACTGGAATTTTAATAATCCAGAAAGTTTTTATCAAAGAATAGGAGAAGATAGTTTATATCCAAAGATTAATGCGGGAAGATATGAACGTACTGATCTTATGAGTAAATGGTATAAAATATACTAGTAAAATCTTATAGTAAGCGTAAAAAAAAGGCTTCCGAAAGGAAGCCTTTTTTTACGCTTATATGCTTTTTAAATATCAAATTTTATTATTAAAAAATACTTGACAAAAGGAACAAAAAGTGATACAATATGTATATCATCTAAAAGATGTGACGGATAAATATCAATTTATCCGCCTGTCTGTATTTTTAGCGAAAAGTGTGTTACCCCGATTCTCTTTTATAGAGAAGAAAAACTTGTTATCTTTAAACCAGTCGGGAAAATTATTGGGTAATACTGTAGCATCATAGGGACGTGTTGTATTTAAGACAAGTTTACAACAATCTATAGGTTCACTACCATATAATGAGTAAAACGGCGTTTTAGCGTAATCTAATCTTTCTTTAAAACCGTTTTGCCGCAATCCAAAGTAAATTTTATTCTCAGGAAATTTCCGTGACAATACTGTCATCAGTATTAATAATAAACATGGAAAAATATGGTTAAAAGGGGGAAATAATTTCTATTTGATTTATATGGCAATTATAAAGAAGAAATATATTAATTTTATAAGGAGAAAAAAATGAAATATAAAAATGAATTAAATGAAGATTCAATATCATCAATTAACTTGGCTATAGAAAACCCTGATAGTTGGTTTTTATCTGATGATGACAAAGCTATTCTTTACGCTGTAAGTATCGGACTAAACGTAATGAGTACAGTAAGAGTTATTGAGGATGCCGCTGTAGAAGGGGAAATAAGAACAAAAGAAGAATTAAAAAATACTCTAAATAAACTAAAAAATAAAAATTATTCAATAACTTATGAAATGATAGAAGACATTCTAAAAGTTGTTGAAAACAGGATAAAGATTAATGATGATTCTTTTGAAAAAGAAAAAGAAAACGATTTAATTGAAACAATAACCAAAGCTATAAAAAAGATTGAAGAAAGTGATGAGCCAAAACATCCATTTGAATTATGCGGTATCGATCATTATCATGGATGGTATGGGCTTACTTTACCAAT
>JGI24695J34938_10001316_pt1 | contig 21604 bp, 22 predicted proteins | sample TergutCo191P3_FD_34938 | JGI IMG/M metagenome (IMG submission 34938)
GCTGTGTATGAGAATTGTTGTCATAAGACCTGTTTCGATACCGAAACCTTCTTTAAGAAGGACGTGTACGATAGGAGCAAGACAGTTTGTGGTGCAGCTCGCGTTAGAAATAACATGATCTTTTGCAGGGTCATATTTTTCGTGGTTTACGCCCATTACAAATGTGTTAATGTGTTTATCTTTGCCTTTCGCTGGAGCGGAAATAATTACTTTCTTGGCTCCTGCTTCGAGGTGGTCATAAGCTCTGTCGTCGCAGAAAAGACCTGTACATTCAAGAACGTATTCTACGCCCAGTTTACCCCACGGCAGGTTTTTTACTTCTCTTTCTGCCATAACGCACTGGATTTCGTGACCATTAACAACGAGAATATCGTCGTGGTCGGAACCTGCTGACTTCTTTGTAGAAATATCAGCTTTCATTTTACCCTGAGTTGAATCGTACTTGAGCTGATAAGCAAAATAATCAGCGTCGGTAACGATATCTGTAACCGCTACAACGTCAATTTTATCCTTGCCAAGCAAATTCTGACCTACGAGTGACTGAAAAACGAGGCGTCCAATGCGCCCGAAACCATTAATAGCTACTTTCATTTTGATACTCCTTAATAATAAGTTCTATATATGGAAGATTACCTTTTATATTGAATTATGTCAATTGGCGGGAAAATCAGGTAATGAGGGATAAAATACCTATTCCCTATTTACTCTCCTGCCCAATGGTGGTGGTTTCACCGTGACCGGGGAAGACCATTATATCCGCATCCATTGCGAACAGGCGTTTTAGGCTTTCCATGATTTGCTTATTACTGCCGCCCGGAAGGTCTGTGCGGCCAATACCTCTATTAAAGAGGGTGTCTCCGGCAAAAAGCACATCATTTTCCTTATCCCAGAAAGCGGCGCACCCTTGTGTATGCCCCGGAACATGAAGGACTGTAAAAGGACCTATGCCTGCGCCTTCCTCCAAAAGGATATCGGCGTCAGGTATGTCACTACTTAAAAAATCCATAAAACTTGCGCTGCCAATGGCAAATTTAATGCTTTGCTCATGAATTTTGCGTGATTCCTTACCCAGATATTCAGAGTCATTTGAGTGAATTGCGATCTTTACATCAGGATATTTGGCTTTAAGCTGAGGAACAGCGCAGATATGGTCAAAATGACCATGTGTGAGTAGAATGTACATGGGAGTCAGCGCTGCTTTTTCAAGAGCGGCAATAATTTCGTCCGCTTCATCGCCCGGATCGATTATGGCGGCTTCGGCGCTGCCATAACTGTAAATCCAGCAATTGGTCGCGATAGGACCTACGACCAGGTGAATAATTTTTTTATCTGACATGGAGGGATAATAGCATGAGCCTTTCTGTTTATCTAGTCATTCTTTTGATAGTCGCGCTCTGGTACGCCATTATTCCAATCGCGGGAGCTTTTTTTTTCCGTTACAGATGGAGAAGATTCAGAAACCGATTTAATAATATGCGTCAAAGCACCCTTCTTGATTACCGTCAATACAGGCAGCTTGAGGAAGAAGGTATTTATCGTTTTACGGGAAATATCGAATCAATCACAGACGGGCGCACTCTTTGGGTACGCGGTCATGATCTTAGCATGCCGGTTTCCATTGATAAAACCAAATGTTATCTTCTGCCGGTTAATAAAGGAGGCGATATTCCCGACTCTCCTCCAGAACAGATTCGCTGGAACCGCGTTTCTACATTAACGGAAGGATCAAAAGTTTTTATAGGCGGCTTAATTAAAACGCAGGATAACAGATTTAATTTTACATCAACAAAGGAACATCCTCTTGTTCTTATTATTTACAACTGCCCTGATGACGATCTTGCCAAAACAATAATCCAAACAGCAAGAACGCGAAACGACTACTGGAACAGCATTACTCCGATATCGCTTGTAACTGGCGCTTTAACTTTGGTTTACATAGCGGCATCTTACCTCGGGCGTCCGGCTTTCCGCCTGACTGTTATCACAGCGTTAGCTGCAATTTTTATACCGATACTCCCGCTCTTCCCGCCGGGATTCGCGCTTACATCCCTTTACAAACGGCTTTCGTGGAAAGCAAGGGAATTAAGATCATACTGGGATTTAGCCCGCTACGGTTTACTGCCAGACGCTATCAATAAAAAAAGCTACGCTCTTCGGGCATACTCCATTGAAGTCCTCGCCTGGTTTCTTTTAATCTTCGGCGTTTGCGTCAATATTGCCTTTATATTTTTAATATTATTCCTGTTTAAGATAATTTCCTTTTAAAGTGTATATATTATTATAGTTACAAGGGCAGGGGGAAAAAGCTCCGCGGGCTAGATGGCTCTGGCTTTTATTGACGCAGCCCCTTGCTGGCATTTATTAACGCAGACCATAGACGCCCACAAAACTTTTCCCCCCTGCCCTTTTAGTATTGTTTTATATATACATTGAAAATATACCAATAATCGCATTCAGGTTACCGTATTACCTCCAGGTAATTATTTGGAATAAGTAAATGCAACAAACAAACCTCTGGGGCAAAGTTAAACCAGATTATTTCATCTTCTCCTAACCACGTTGTGACAGCAATTGCGCGGATGAGATGGATATCGTAATTTTCTATCGCCATCATATTGTACTCTCGATTGAGCTTCGCTTGTTTGTGTTTCACTGCTTGTCTGGTTTTCTCCTAACTGGGTTACATTTGTCTGACTTTCTCTTGTTTGGATTGCACTTGGTTGGCTTGCGCTTGGCTGAGTAGTTACTCTTTGTGTTTCTGTATTTACAGAGGCAATATTTACAGGAGATTCTCCACTATTCCAATAATTTATAAATCTTTTTACACCCTCATATGGTAAAGTACCTTGTGTAACACTATGAGGTCGTTGATGTGCAACATGAATATCCTGACTAATAGGTTGTAATGTAAAACGTTTGCAGTTCAACAGCTGATTAATAATATCTCTGGAAACTGGAAATCGGAAAGTATGATTTTGTTCAGAGACTGGATATCCGTTTATAGTAATTGTATTGCCATCATCAATTGTTAAAAGAATATTATTTAAATTAATTCTATTAGTCATATTTAACATTGCGCTATCTAATAATCTTAAACTATCCAATGCACCAGAACCTTTACCAAAAGAATATTTAAATTCAAAATAAAAAATATCTGTTAATTCTTCCCTATCAAAAAACCATTTAAAACTATCATTTGTCGCAGAAGAGCCAATAGCATTAGTAATAATCACTCTGCCTCCTGGGTTGGATTCAGTATTGCCTTTATCTATTGTAAACAATGAACCACAACTTGATAATGCAAATACAATAACTACAATAAATAATGAAAACCTAAAAAAAATAGTCTTTTTTTTATTCATACAAACGCCTCAATTGCTGCTTTTATGCAGCTGAATTTTTATTATAACCCTTGTAATTAAGGGTTATAATAATAGTATACCTTATATTAAAGGGTTATACAAGATATTAGCTATATTTCTGGTTATTATTTATTATGAGTTTTAGGGAAAATTTGCGAGAAGCTCTTGATTTTGCCTCAATGGAGCAAAAAGAGCTGGCAAAGAAAACTGGATTAAGCCTTAAAACGATTGAGAACTACGTGAAAAAGGAATCATCCATCCCTTCCGCTGATAAGGCTTTTTTGATTGCTCAATCCTTGGGTGTATCTGTTGAATATCTTGTTACTGGAAAAAATGAATATTTAAACATAGAAAATCCAAAAAAACCGAAAGACAAGGAACTGTACAATACACTATCAATGCTAAACAGTAACAATTACGAGATAATTACTTCTATGGCAAAATTGTTATTGAACTTCCAGATAATAAATAAATCATCAAAAAAATAATACTTTATACATTCTATAAAGCTAAACTGGGTGTGCGGGGAAAACTCTGTCGGCGTCTATGGCTGGATTGATTATAGTTAATGATGCTCAAGACCGCAAAGCGGTCAGAAATTTATTAGCCATGAAATTCCTGCCATCCTAGCCGTCAGAGTTTTCTCCGCACACCCTATCATCAATATAGAATACAACTACAGGTTATTTGCAGATATATTTTAATTCTCTTCCGCTTCCGCCGCTTTGGGTTTGGCGTAATTTACTGTCAATGTTCTTCCCCGGAATCGCAAGCCGGTAAGTTTTTCTATGATTTCATCGGCTTTGGTGTCGCGTACCTGAACAAACGAGTAATTGTCCAGGATTCTAATAATGCCGATATCTTCTCTTGGCGTTGATGTTTTTGTCATGATAAGAGTAATTACTTCTCTGGGAAAGAGACGGCGGTTTTTGCCGATACTGAAAAACAGCCTCTTTGATTCCTCTTCGCTTAAAGTGATCTCCAGGGGCTGTTTATCATTTTGTTTTTTAAACTTTGTGTTTTTTAAATTTGTCACTTTTTCAGCGGATGATGAAACGGGTTTTGCGCTGGGCGTTTCTCTTTTGTCATAGTACATAAAAAGCCAGGCAGCCGCCCACGACCGCCTGAAAAGCGATATTTCTTTTTTGAATAATTTACGATACTCACTCAACTGAACTATATCAGTCTCGGTATGAATTTTATCCATCACAGCTTCAAGATTTCTTTTTGCTTTTTCCTTATCCAACTCTTAAGTCCTTCTTAATTAAATGAAAAAAATCAGGTTTCCCAGTATCCGCCGCCGTCAATCGTTTGAATTGTGCCATCGGCGTTATATTTTAACTCCGCAACCTTAAGGCTTCGAAGCCAGGTTTTCCCGCCTGACGGAACGCAGTCATGATGGAATAAATACCACTTGCCCTTAAACTCGGTAATACAATGATGGGTTGTCCAGCCGCAGACAGGAGTTAAAACTACACCCTGATATGTAAACGGTCCGTAAGGATTGTCGCTCGTCGCGTAACAGATTTTATGAGTAGGGCCTGTTGAATACGAGAAATAATATTTTCCATTGTATTTGTGAATCCAGGGAGCTTCAAAGAAACTGCGATCTTTATCGCCCGCTGTGATGGGTTTGCCATCCTTATCCTGTATTAAAACCGCGCGGGGGTCTTCACCGAACTGAAGCATATCATCGCTCAGTTTCGCGACACGGGGAGCGATTGCGGGCTCATTATCGGCAGGATATGTTCCGCCTGTTTCCAGTGATTTATTGTCCTTATAGCGCTGAAGCTGACCGCCCCAGATTCCGCCAAAGTAGAAATAATAAGCTCCGTTTTCTTCAAGAACAGCGTAATCAATACTGTAACTGCCGCGCATTGGATCGGGCTCTGGAATAAAAGGACCTTCCGGCTTATCCGCTATGGCTACGCCGGTGCGGAAAACATCGTTTTTATCTTTAAGCGGAAAATACATGTAGTATTTACCGTTTTTATGGGCTACTTCGCAGTCCCAAAGCTGTCTGCCTGCCCAGGGAATGTCTTTTACATCGAGAACAACGCCGTGATCGGTAACTTCGCCCGATTCCACATCGTCCATGGAAAAGACATGATAATCTTTCATGTTAAAATGATCGCCATTGTCATTTTTAGGAACGCCGCTTTCCCAGTCATGGGAGGGATAAATGTACAACTTGCCATTGAAAACGTGGGCAGAAGGATCTGCCATGTAGTATTGTGGTGTTAAATATCTCATGCGAACAAGATAACAGGAAAATTGGCTTTTTGCAAGTGGAAATGACAAAAGATCTCACAGGTGGCGAACGAGAGTTCGCGGCGCAAAGACCAGGAGGACACAAGGGTCTCGCTTTCAATCCTCCGCGCCATACATGAGCTCCTCTCTAGCGGCAGCAGGCGGTATAATGGAATATCCCGTATTATTTAAAAATATCCAGGTATTCTTTTGCTGTTACGATTTTAATTTTTTTATATTGCTTCAATTCCAGTAAATGAATATCACCGGAAATTATATAATCGGCGTCAGCGGTCATCGCGCATTCTATGTATTTATTGTCTTTTATGTCCCTGCTTCCTTTTTTTATTTTNATTTTTGATGTAATTTTTTCGGAAATATCTTCTATCGATTTGATTATATATTCGATTTTTTCTTTTTCGGCATGGAATTTTGGTCTTCCAATTACATCTTCAATTTCTTCCAGTATTTCTTTTGATATATACAATTCGTCAGTTTTATTAATTGCTCTTTCAAGCACTTTTTTTGGATTCCCGCCCCAAAAAAGAGCGGATATAAAAATATTCGCGTCGAGCACAATTTTCATTTAATTGACGCTTTTGCTTTTCTGTATTTTTTAATTTCCTCATTAACATCCTCTTCTGTAAAATTGTATTTTTTTGCAAGACTTTCACCATAAGAGAAAATGCTTTCCCATTTTTTCTTTCGTTCGATATAAATTCTGGCTGCCTCCCTGATCAAATCTGATCGGGTTCTTGCCTCCTGCTTCGCGACTTCGTCAATTTGTTGTAATATCTCCCTGTTAAAGGAAATATTTACTGTAGCTAATGCCATAAATTGCCCCCTCCAATAAACATACAAGGTTTGTATATGATTGTCAACAGAAAAGCTCACGCGCCGTCACTTGCGATTAGGTCCGTATATCCGCTATATGAATAAATCTGTCCCCATTTTTTCTCGCTTTTATTTTTTATAATGCTTAAATCAATGAGGCGGTTTACGCAGCTTATGGCGGTTGGTTTGGAAAGTCCTGTTCGTTCGGTTATCTCGGCTATTGTCAGTAAAGGCTTTTGCTTAAAAACAGAAAAAACCTGTTGTACCGAAGCGCGTGAGCGTCCCAATTGCGCTACATTATTATCATCGCGGGCGAAAAGATTTATAATTTTTAAGAGGGTGTCTTTAGCGTCCTTTGCCGATACTGTTACGCCTTCAAGAAAGAAATTAATCCATTTTTCCCAATCGCCGTTATTTCGGGGGAGAGAAAGCAGTTCATAATAAGTATCACGATGCCGCTTAAAAAACAGGCTTAAATATAAAAAAGGCAACCGCAGAAAACCCTGAACACACAGAAAAAAAGTAATCAATAACCGCCCGATGCGCCCATTGCCGTCGAGAAACGGATGAATCGTCTCAAACTGCTGATGAATTAACGCGGCTTTTACAAGCACGGGAATATTGTCTTTGGCGTGTAAAAATTTTTCCATATCGCTTAAAAGATCGGATACCATTTCGGGCGAAGGAGGAACAAAACGGGCGTTACCGGGACGAGTGCCGCCAATCCAATTCTGTGACCACCTGAACTCTCCGGGCATTTTATAGTGACCCCGCGCGTTTGTAAGCAGGATTTTATGAAGCTCGCGGATAAGCCGCAAAGACAAAGGAAAGCCTCCCTGTACCCGCTTAAAACCATGATTCATTGCGGCGACATAGGAAGATACTTCAGCGACATCATCGACAGGTACGCCGATAGATGAGCCCGATTCAAAACGCATAAGATCATCAAGAGTAGATTGCGTTCCCTCGATCTGGGATGATAAAACCGCCTCTTTTCTGACATACATGTAGTTAATTATAAAAGGGTCGATTCCTGAATCAACAACTCCGTTAAGCTCTCCAATAGCAATATTGGCTTTTTCAAGAGCAAAGGATATTTCAGCTATATTTATCTCCGGAAAAGGCGGCAGAGCGTCAGGAAGATAGACATTATACGGCTCTTCACCTACAAGCGAGGATTTAATCAGTTTTCCATGCTTATTTCTTTCCATTAAGTAAAGGTTAGCTCATAAACCTTTACAAGTCAATAGAGAAAGTTAAAGTTTATTGATTATCTTTTACTTTCCAAAAAAGAAAGTTAAAGTTCGTGAAGTAAGAACGGCATCATGTTGCCACTTGGTATATCCGTACTTGCGGAACCGAAAACTTTCTTAATTATTCGCCATTTCATGTTAAAATGAGCCATGTTAAATAAAATTAAAGGCGCTCATTTAAGGATTAAAGAAGCCTCTGTCACCGATAAATTGATTCAATATATACATGAAGGACTTAAACCTTTGGGCGTCAATCTTTTGGTTCTTGAATTTAATCCGGGGTATAATTACCGCTGTTTTCCGCAGCTTGCCGACGCCAGTTTTGGAAGAGACGAGGCAAAAAAAGTCGCGGAGGCAGCCAGAAAGGCAGGTATTAAAATCGTGCCGCTTTTTATGTGCCTCGGTCATCAGGGCTGGCGGTTTGAGAAAAACAAGCTTCTAAAACTACACCCTGAGTTTGATGAGACCCCCGATGTGCCCGAGGACGGGGATGCCGAGAACACGCCCGATTTGGAATTTTATTGCCATAGCTGGTGCGCCTCCAATGATGATGTATATAAATACGTCTTTCCAATGATGGATGAAATCATGGAAGACTTTAACGCCGATACTTTGCATGTCGGCATGGATGAAGTTTTTTCCATGGGTGAATGTCCCAGATGCAAAGGAAAAAAACGCGCCGATCTTTTCGCAAGGAGCGTTAATATTCTTTACGATCATATCGTTAAGGAAAAAGGCTGGAAGATGATGATGTGGGGAGATCGATTAAACCACGCAAAAGCTTTTGGGTATCACGCGTGGGAGGGCGATATATGGGAAACATGGCACGCAGTCGATATGATTCCAAAAGACATTATTATAGCTGACTGGCATTATGAAATGAATGAAAAAGGGTTTCCCGGCATCGNGGCATTTTTGGAAAAAGGATTTACGGTTGTTTCGGCAAGCTGGAAANACTTAAACCAGGCCCGTTTCCTTTTGGATGAAGCTCAAAAATACGAAAAATCCGCGATAGAGAAAGGTCATAAAGGGACACACGCCGGAATGATCGTTACCTGCTGGAGCGAGGCAACGAACGAATTGCTTGACACTCTTATGGAATCTGTAAAAGCAAGGGAACAAAACGAAGAAGAAAAAGGAACGCGCGGCATCGCATCTTCGATCGTGTATATTAGCGGAAAATTATAAAAAAAATTTAGGCAAGCGCTTTTTCAATCTCTTTAAGTTTTTCACGCGTAAGAGAGCCTATTCTTAAGTTCTCCGACGCGAAAAGACTGTACTGCTTATCGTAAAAAGCGATGTGACTAAAAACCCAGTCTACAAGCGTGCGGACAAAATTATTGGGCACGAATTTTTTTCCTTCGCTGTAATCCTTGGAAGCGTCCAGTATTTTTTTAATTAATGCGTCATGCATTTTTTTATGGTTCACTGAATCAGGATAATTTATCGCGTCCAATAATTTACCCTCGGCGTCAAAATGAAAACGGACATAATCAACCATTCGCTTCATGGCATCCCTGAAAGCAGCATCAACTTGATCGCTCTTGGTGAGGCAAGCTCTGTGTAACTCGTTTGCGAGATTTACAAGCTGTCTATGCTGAATATCAATAAGACCAATTCCTGTCCCGTATTTATGATCCCAAATAATTATTTCTTCATCCATGCGTGTATTATACCATCATTTGTAAAATAATGCAAAGAGATAGATTGTTAAGGTTATTCCAAAACTTTGTTTGTTTTACAACAGCCTCTGTTGAAAAATGTTCCTTAAAAATGTAATATAAACGCATGAACTCTATAGAGCTTGCGAAGGCTTATGACCCAAAATCCTTTGAAGATCGCATATACGCAATGTGGAAGGAAAACGGCTGTTTCGCGCCAGAAAGCGCGAAAAATACAAATAAACAGCCGTTTGTCGTTGTTATTCCTCCGCCTAACGTTACAGGCGTTCTTCACCTCGGGCACGGCCTTAACAACAGCCTTCAGGACATTATTGTCCGTTTCCACAGAATGACAGGAGAGCCTACCCTCTGGGTGCCTGGCACCGATCACGCAGGCATCGCTACTCAGAATGTTGTTGAGCGAAAGCTAAAAGAACAGGGAAAAAGCCGCCGCGATTTGGGACGGGAAAAGTTCCTTGAAGAGACATGGAAAGTAAAAAATGAACATCACGCGATAATTACAAAGCAGCTCGAAAAAATCGGCGCGAGTGTCGATTGGACAAGAGAACGCTTTACAATGGACGAAGGTCTTTCCAAAGCTGTGCGCGAAGTTTTTGTTACCCTTTTCGAACGTGATTTATTATACAAAGGAAATTATCTAGTAAACTGGTGTTCTTCATGCGGCACTGCCCTTGCCGACGACGAGGTTGATCATGAAGACACTGCGGGAAAGATGTACCATATCCGTTATTATTTTTCCGATGGAAAGGGTCCTTTAGGAGAAGGCTCTGATTTTATAGAAATAGCCACAACGCGCCCGGAGACTTTGTTAGGTGACACAGCGGTTGCCGTTCATCCTGAAGACGAGAGATATTCTGCATTCAAAGGTAAAACATTACGCCTTCCTTTAACGGAAAGAAACATACCCCTCATTTTTGACCCTTATGTTGAGCGCAGTTTTGGAACAGGAGCGTTAAAAGTAACGCCTGCGCACGATCCCAACGACTGGGAACTTGGCAAGAAGCATAATTTGGAAGTGATAAATATTTTGAATCCCGACGGAACGTTAAACGAAAATGTTCCCGAAAAATACCGGGGACTCACCGTAAAAAAAGCAAGGCAGGCAGTAATCGACGATCTTACAGCCGGCGGATGGTTTGTAAAGGATGAACCAATAAAACACTCGGTTGGACACTGCTATAGATGCCACACTGTAATAGAGCCGTTCCTCTCAGAGCAATGGTTTGTGCGCATGAAGCCGCTTGCAGAAAAAGCGCTGGACTGCTGGAAAAAAGGCGAAATTATTTTTTATCCAAAAAAATGGGAAAACACATACAAGCACTGGATGGAAAATATCCGCGACTGGTGCGTTAGCCGTCAATTATGGTGGGGGCACCGCATACCTGCGTGGACATGCTCTGACTGCGGCAAGCTTTCAGTTTCGCGTAACGATTTGGAAATGTGTCCGCACTGCAAAAGCAAAAACATCGAGCAAGACCCCGACGTTCTTGACACATGGTTTTCAAGCTGGCTTTGGCCGTTCAGCACATTAGGCTGGGAAAACTCTAATTGCGATACTCAGGATTTTCGTTCTTTCTACCCCACTAAAGCTCTTGTAACAGGATACGATATTATCTTTTTCTGGGTAGCAAGAATGATCATGGCAGGTTTGGAGTTTACAGGCAAAACGCCTTTTAGAGACATTTACATTCACGGGCTTGTGCGCGACAAACAGGGACGAAAGATGAGTAAGTCTCTGGGTAACGGACTTGACCCGCTTGAATTGGTTGACGAGTTCGGCGCGGACGCAATGAAATTTACACTCAGCTTTATGTGCGCGCAGGGGCAGGATATTCTTGTTGACAATGAATCTTTTAAACTGGGTTCAAAATTCGCAAACAAAATTTGGAACGCAAGCCGCTATATTCTAATGAATTTAGACGGACGAAAATTAACAGAAAACCCTACGCTTAACCCTGCCGATAAATGGATTTATTCGCGGCTTAACACTGCCGCAAAAAATATGAGAGAAGCGTTTCTTTCCTATCGTTACAACGATGCGGCTATTACAAGCTATGAATTTTTCTGGAACGATTTTTGCGACTGGTATGTGGAAGCTACAAAAATTTCCATGAAGAGTGGCGATGACACCGAAAAAAATCGCGCGACTACTGTTCTTTTGGACGTTCTTACAGAGTCTCTAAAACTTCTTCATCCTCTCCTGCCGTTTGTTACGGAAGAAATATTTCAGAAAATAAAAGATAATAAATTAGAAATAAGGAATGAAGAAGCGTTTTTAATTACTTCGATGTATCCTGATTATGACGAAGCGCGCGATTCGCCGCAAGACGAAAAGAATTTTTCTGTTTTGCAGTCCTTAGTTGGAATGATTAGAACATTAAGAGCCGAATGCGGCATAACGCCTGATAAAAAGTTGCGCGTAACATTAAGGGCCGCAGACGGATTAAATAAACCGTTTACAGAAAACAAAAGTTTAATCATGCTTCTTGCAGGGATCGGCGAACTTGCGATCGAAAACGAAGACGCGCAAAGCAAACGCCCCTCTGGATCAATCGGCATGGCGGGTAACGGTTTTGAACTGTTTGTTTTTATCGCGGAGGCTGTAGATACAGCGGCGTTAAAGAAAAAGTTTGCACTGGATTTGGAAAAAGACTCTAAATATATAGAAAGCCTTCGCGCAAAACTTGCAAATGATCAATTTGTAAAAAATGCGCCCGAGCAGCTTGTAGCCGAACAAAAAACAAAACTCGAAGAAACAATCAGGCGCACAGAAAAATTCTCGTCATATCTGAGGGACATTTAATGAATACGGAACAAATGAATCAATTATCGGGTCTGCGCCTCGCTCCGTATATTCAGCTTTCCACTTTTTTAATAGGAAAGTCACGCGAGGGAGGCGGCAATATGTTCCGCCATCAGCTTGATACAATGTCGATCCTTATTGATTATAAATACATCGACGCTATTTTATTAAAAGCGTCTCTTGTTCATGATGTGCTTGAAGATATCCCTGATTTTAACCACAACATTCTGCTTTCCATTGACGTTGACAGCCATGCTGTTTACGATCTTGTTCTTGAAGTTACAAGGCGAAACGGGGAAAGCAAACCTGAATTTTTAACGCGCATAATGGAAAAAGGATCCAGAATGGCGAAAATCCTTAAAGTCGCGGATCGTATATCCAATATGATTTCACTTGGATTTGTAAACAATCTTGAGTTTGTAGAAAGATATATAAACGAGACCGAAAAATATCTTCTGCCGCTTGCAAGCGAAACTGACAAAAACATGTATACTGAGTTAAAAGATCTTGTGGCTTCCAGGCGCAAATATCTTAATGACTTCAGGAACCTGGAACGTTTCATTATAAATTATACTACGGAGGTTTAACCTTAACTAATTTCCTGTCTTGTACCAAGATATTCTCGTAACAGGATAATACAGGAAATTAAGTTACCTAAATCCGCCAATGGCTCGCATAAAACTAATCGATTATATAAATTCACCTCATGATATTAAAATGCTGTCCTTTAGGGAGCTAAATCAGCTTGCACAGGAAATAAGGGAACAAATTGTAAGCGCTGTTTCGAGTAACGGCGGGCATCTAGCTTCCAATTTGGGAGTTGTGGAGCTAAGTATTGCTTTACATATGATTTTTGATTCGCCAAAGGATAAAATTGTCTGGGACGTGGGGCATCAATGTTATGCGCATAAAATCCTTACAGGACGCCTTGAATCATTCGCGGGATTACGAAAGCAAAATGGGCTTGCCGGTTTTCCAAAAACAAGCGAGAGCGAACACGACGCTTTTAACACAGGGCACGCCTCTACATCGATTTCCGCCTCACTTGGACTTCTTGCCGCGGACAGATTGCTTGGCGGAAAAAATCACGCTGTCGCTGTAATAGGAGACGGAGCGCTTACAGGCGGACTTGCCTACGAAGCCTTGTCCCACGCCGGTCATCTTGGCTTACCATTAATTGTAATTTTAAACGACAATAAAATGTCCATCAGCCGGAATGTCGGAGGGCTTTCCAAGTATTTAAGCCGCCTTTCTATGAAATCAAAATATCAAAGTTTTAGAAGATCGTTTGACTCGATGGCGAAAAAAATCCCCTTTGTTGGAGAAGCGTTTTTTAATCTTGTTGTCAGATTAAAGCGGGCGGTAAAAGCCGTTTTTTACATCGATAATTTTTTTGTAGACCTGGGGTTTGAATATGTCGGTCCAATAAACGGGCATAACATAAAAGCGCTTACAGGAGTTCTTGAAGATGTAAAAAAAATAAACCGCCCTGTTGTCGTGCATATCAATACCCGCAAAGGAAAGGGATATGGTTACGCAGAAGATGATCCTGACAGCTATCACGGCGTCGGGTCGTTTTCTGTTGACGGCGGCATTAATGAAAAAACAGCGGGTAAAAGAAAAACTTTTACAGAGGCTTTCTGTGCCTCCATGATGTATCTTGGAGAAAAATATAAAAATATCGCCGCCGTAACTGCCGCTATGCAGACAGGAACCGGACTATCACAATTCTCGCGGGAATTTCCGGATCGGTTTTTTGATGTCGGCATAGCGGAAGGGCACGCTGTGACATTCGCCGCCGCTCTAGCTTCGCGGGGGCTTCATCCTGTAGCGGCGATTTATTCCACTTTTATGCAAAGAGCAGTAGATCAGGTGATTCATGACGCGGCGCTTCAAAAACTGCCTGTTATTTTCGCTTTGGACAGAGCCGGTTTTGTCACCGCGGACGGAGAGACGCATCAGGGGCTATTTGACATATCGCTCTTTAGAAGCGCTCCCAACATGACAATACTCTCTCCGGCAAGCGAGAATGAAATGAAACTTATGCTTGAGTGGTCTGTTAACCGTACGGAATCCCGTGCAGACTCTCACGCGAATGGGCAAAAACTAAAAGATAAAAAAAATATAAATGATTTAGGACCCGTTATTATTCGCTATCCAAAAGCCAGTTGCCCAGATGAGATCGCGCCTTTTTCTCTTTTAATGGAAACGGGAAGAGGCGTCTGGCTTTGTAAAAGCGGAGCGAAACAGGTTTGCCTTGCCTTTACGGGAAGCCTTTACAGGGAAGTAACGGAAGCCAAAAGTTTACTTAAAGAGCGTGGTATCGAAGCGGATCTATATAATCTGCGCTTCTTAAAACCGGTTGACGAAGAATATCTTTGCGGAATCATGAATGAATTTAAACTTGTCTGCTTTATCGAAGAAGGGATAAAAAACGGCGGTTTTGGCGAATACGCTGCCTCCCTCGCCCTGGAGAAAAAATGCGCCGCAAAAGTGGTTACGCTCGCCGCAAGGAACTCCTTCCTTGAGGAAGACAAAGCCCTGGGCACAAGAGAAGAACTTCTTACAGAAAACGGGCTTGATGGAAAAAGTATATATAAATCAATTTTTTCGTCTATGGCTTTCTAACATAACCTACAGTATGATATAGTTAAGCAATGGTTTGGTTGCAGTGGCTTTCTTCAATCTATGACATTATCCGCCCGGTTTTGGACGTACTCCTTCTCGCTTTTATTCTGTACAAGGGGTATGAACTCCTGGAAAAAACCCAGGCTCTTCCGCTTGTTAAAGGCGCGGGCTTTCTTGCCCTTGTATACGGCGTCGCGTTTCTATTAAACCTTACAACATTGCGATGGGTGCTTACAATGATAGCTCCCGGTTTATTTATCGCCATCGCCATTGTTTTCCAGCCGGAACTAAGAAAAATATTTATGAGTCTGGGTCAAACTGATTTCTTTCGTCCCAACGCTACTGTTCATACAGGAAAGCTCGACGCTGTTATAACCGCCGCAGAACTCCTGTCGCAAAGAAGGAGAGGAATGCTGATTGTTTTCCCAAGAAGAATCAATATAAAAAACATAATCGAGACTGGCACAAGAATAAACGCGGAAATATCATCAAGTTTGATTGTCGCCGTTTTTGAATTTGACGGCCCTCTTCATGACGGAGCGATGATTATTCAGCAAGGAAAAATCGCGGCGGCAAGCTGCTTTCTTCCGCTTTCCGAAAGACGGGATATACGAAAAAACTTTGGAACGCGGCACAGGGCAAGCCTTGGCATGGCGGAACAGTCTGACGCAGTAATATTGATTGTTTCCGAAGAAACTGGAGCTATGTCTTTGGCGTATGACGCGAAACTTTATTACAATTTAACATCGGCGGAAATTATGCGCAAATTAATGGAACTGCTTGACAGGGGAAACAGAAAGGGCATTGAACAAAAAGATTCATCCGCCGAAGAAGGGGAGGTTCTCGTTGAATAGCGCGAAACTCACCGCAAAAATTATGGAAAAATGGCATGTTAAGGTTCTCTCTCTTGCCGCGGCGATTTTAATCGCTGTTTTTTTCAGAATGAACAGCCTGGAAACGCGCTTTTTCTCCGCTCCGCTTATTATTCATTCAAGCGATGAATTAATTCCTGCAAATCCGTTCGCAAGCTCTGTAAGAATTTCAATTCGCGGCGAAGCGGACGGAATACAGCCGATCCTCGAAGAAGACATTGAGGCGTTTATCGATCTTGGCAGATATACAAACGAAGGCGCCTACAGAGTGCCTGTGCAAATTCGTAAAAAAGGAAGCGCTCTTGGCGTTGAGCCTCTTGAAATATCCGTCCTTCCGATAGAAATACTTCTTCAGCTGGAACAAAAAGTCACAAAAAATATTAACGTCTTCCCAAAATTTTCAGGAACTGTAGCGGAGGGATATGAGCTTACATACCAGTCTTTAATTCCGGCAAGCGTAGTCGTAGAAGGACCCAGAAGCGTTCTTGACGGACATATTGAATTCTTTACGGAGATAATAAATCTTGATATGCGTTATGATGACTTTTCCATTGTTATTAACACAATAAATGAAAATCCTTTAATTACAATTCACGGAAACAGTATGCTTGAGTTCCGCGGTTCTGTCAGCCGTATTGCCCGCGAAGATCGCCAGGAGAGAAACCCGGCGCAGCTTCATTTCAGCTTAAATGATCATGGAAATGGATTTATTCATCACAATGCGCATAACGGAGAAGAAGAATGATCATGGGAGTCGGCATAGATATAGTGCAGATTGAACGCATGGAAAGGTGGCTTTGTAATCAAAGGCTCCTTGAACGATATTTTCACATCGATGAAATAAACCTCGCTTTTTCAAGGGGAAAATTGGCCGCGCAGACGTTAGCTGCAAGATTCGCCGCAAAGGAAGCGTTCGGCAAGGCGATTGGAACAGGATTAAGCCGGATAATTTTAAAAGATATTCTTGTATTAAACAACGAAAACGGAAAGCCGTATATGATGTTAAGAGACACGGCGAAAACAGCGCTTGAAAACACAGGAGCCGCCAGGGTGCATATATCCATGTCGCATGAAAAAGAAAACGCCATTGCTGTAATTATTTTGGAAAGGGATTAATATGAGAGGAAAGAAAAAAGTCGAAGAAGACAAAGAATTAAAAATTACTTTTCAATCAAAAAAAGAATTTGAGTGCCCTGTATGTCTTTGCAGATTTCGAAAAGAAGAGCTTTTTTCCGGCGGCGGAAGATTAATCGCGGGAAAACTTACAGAAGAGCTTCATCGTTTATATGACCCTTCGGCAAAGTACGGCATTATTCTTCCGCTTGTGTATGAAGCTATCGTGTGCCCTGAGTGCTGGTTCTCATCAATGGAAAACGATTTTTCCCTTTTACCGAAAGACAAGGTCTCTCAGGTTAAAAAAGATTTAGAAACGCGCATGCAGGAAACTCAGCTTGCTTTTCCAAATATTGATTTTTACAGTAACAGAACAATAATGGAAGGAGCGGCTTCGCAGTATCTTACATTGCGCTGTTATGATTATTACGGCAAGCCTGCCTCCCCTACAATCAAACAGGGACTTGCGGCGATTCGCTGCGCGTGGCTTATAGACGAGCTGCACAAAAAGTTTCCGCAGCAGAATTACGACTGGCTTGCCCTCCTTTTTAGAAGAAAAGCCGGATATCTTTACAATGAAGCGCTGTCGCGCGAACAGAGCGGAAGAGAAACACTGTCAGGCATAAAAGTTTTTGGACCGGATACTGATAAAAATTACGCTTACGAAGGAATGCTTTACATGTGCGCATATCTTCGGTATAAATACGGCTTTTCTGACGACGCTGACGCCGACATGAAAACAACAGCTCTTGAAGACGCGCGAAGAACAATCGCAAAACTTTTCGGCATGGGAAAAGCGTCCAAAGACAAACCCGGAGCGTTTCTTGAACACGCCAGAACTTTGTATGATACAATCAACAAAGAACTTACGGAATAATGAACAGGAATATAAAACTAACCATCGCTTATGACGGCACGGATTTTAACGGCTGGCAAAGGCAATCAGACTCAAATAATATAAGAACAATACAGGGCGAAATAGAAAACGCTCTTGAAAAAATACACGGGCATCCTGTGAGCCTTACAGGATGCGGGCGTACCGATTCAGGCGTACACGCCGCAGGACAAGCCGCCAATTTTTACACTGATATCGACAGTATACCTCCCGATCGTTTTACGCCTGCACTTAATTCGCTCCTTCCTCATGATGTGCGTATTATTGATTCCGGTGAAACTGATGAAAATTTCCATGCCCGTTTTAGCGCAACTTCAAGGCTTTATCGCTATCAGTTTCTGTGCCGCCAGCCTCTGCCGCACGAAAAACGCTTTCATTCGCGCCTTTACAGGTATCCGTCACTTGAGCTTCTTAATGCTTACGGAAGGCTCCTCTTTGGCGAGACAGACTGTTCAATTTTCGCAGGCGCGGGAGACACAAGTAAATCAAAAAACCGCTTTATTTACAGAGCGTATTTTTATATGGAAAAAGACAGCCTTATTTTCGAAATCAACGCCAACGCCTTTTTAAGAGGCATGGTTCGCTCTGTCGCAGGCACTTTTTTGCATTACGAAGAAACCGCCACGGCTCCCGAAAAGCTGCGTGAGATTATCGCTTCCAAAGAACGCTCCCTTGCCGGTCCTACCCTGCCTCCCCAGGGCTTGTTTTTATGGAATGTTAAATATTTAAATTCCTATTGACATAAACCAAAAAAAACCCCATTGTTCACTAATAAAGATGATTGGACGGTGTTTGAAAACGCCGCGCCGTAGAGCCCGGCGGCATAGCTCCTGAAGAGAGGCTGGAAGGAAAAATTTGATAGGAAGCAATGTTGTCATCGACGGGATCAGCAAATCCTTTGGTGATTTCGAAGTGCTCAAGAATGTGAGCATGGAAATAAAAAAAGGTGAGTTTTTTTCCCTGTTGGGGCCATCAGGGTGCGGAAAAACGACCTTACTGCGCATTATTGCCGGTTTTGAAGCGCCTGATGTTGGAACACTAACCCTGGACGGAGACAATGTGCTTTCGCTGCCTCCGAACAAAAGACCGACCAATACAGTTTTTCAAAATTACGCTCTTTTTCCTCACCTTACAGTGTTCGAGAATGTCGCTTTTTCTCCCAAGTTAAAAGGCGCGTCCTCATCCCAGATAAAATCAAAAGTAGAAGAATATCTCTCTTTGGTACGCCTGGACGGTCACGGCGACAAAAAGCCAAACCAGCTTTCAGGCGGAATGAAGCAGCGTGTTGCAATTGCCCGCGCTTTAATAAATGAGCCAAGAGTTCTCCTCCTTGACGAGCCTCTTTCCGCGCTTGACGCAAAACTTCGCCAGCACATGCTTATCGAGCTAGACCGCATCCATGATGAAATCGGAATCACCTTTATTTATGTTACCCATGACCAGCAGGAAGCGCTTTCCGTTTCTGACAGAATCGCCGTCATGAATCAGGGCGAAGTTTTACAAATAGACACGCCGCATGAAATCTACGAAAGCCCTGCGACTAACTTTGTCGCCAAATTCATAGGAGAAACAAATCTTTATGACGGCGTAATAAAAAAAGTAGAAAAGGTAAGGCTTCAGGATTTTGACGTATCTGAATATTTGGCAGAGGTAGAAATCCCCGAACTTGGAATTATTAAAGTTACTGATGTTGATGAAATTCACGCAGGGCAGGAAGTTAGCTTTACTGTAAGGCCTGAAAAAATTGTTATCACAAAAGAAAAACCCGACACAAAACGCGATGATATTAATTTAATACAGGGCATAATAGACGAGCCTATATATTCAGGCTTCCAGACAAAATTTTATGTTAAAACCGATAAAACAATTATCCGCGTAATAAAGCAGCACGCGAATTACTCTGATGAAGGACCTGATATCCGCTGGAAAGATCAAGTTTATCTTTCATGGAGCGCCGTTGACGGATATGTAGTAGAGGTAAAAAGGTGAACCTTATAAAAGCCGCCGAAAAAAAAATAACGCTTCCAAAAATTAAAAACTTAGGTCCTCTTTATACATCTCCTATGGCATTGTGGTTTACGTCGTTTTTCCTGGCTCCCATTGCGATTGTAGTAGTATTTAGCTTTTTAAAAAAAGGAATGCACGGCGGCGTAACTCCCGAATTTTCACTCGACGCGTACCGCTATCTTGTAGACCCTGTCTTTCTAAAAATTTCACTTCGCACGCTTGTAACTTCCGTAATCGCTACAGTAATTACAATATTAATTGCGCTCCCCTGCGGTTACGCAATGGCAAGAAGCAGAAGGCAGACTTTACTTTTACTTTTGATTATTATTCCTTTCTGGACAAATTTTTTAATAAGGGTTTTTGCATGGATTAATATTCTTGGAAATAACGGCTTTATAAACCAAATGCTTATGAATCTTGGCATTATAAAAACACATCTTCATCTTATGTATAATCAAAATGCCGTTATACTTGTTCTTGTTTATATGTACCTTCCTTACGCAATTCTTCCTTTGTACTCAACAATAGACAAATTTGACTTTTCGCTTTTAGAAGCATCGCGCGATCTTGGCGCAAATAAAATTGTCTCTATGGTAAAAATCCTTCTTCCCAACATACGCTCAGGCATTCTTACCGCTGTTCTTTTTACTTTTATCCCCATCTTTGGAGCTTATGCCGTTCCTCTTTTGGTAGGCGGCATGAGATCTTATATGCTTGGGAACGTTATCGCAGACCAGCTTTTAAAATCACGCAACTGGCCTTTAGCCTCCGCGATTTCCATGGTGCTTACGGTTATCACAACTGTAGGCGTTCTTTGGATGCTTCATCTGCAAAAGCGCGATGCAAGCAGAAATCAGGAAGTAAAAGCGCAATTGGCAAAAAGAAAAAGAATTGAGGGCGTGTAATGAGTGAAAGTATTGCAACTAACGTTGTAACTAAAGTAAAACCTACATGGATTCACAACGAAGCGGCAAGACACGCAAGGCGCGCTTACAGGCAGCATTTGTCAATATCAAACACTATTCTTGTCCTCACCCTTGTTTTTCTTTTTCTGCCGCTTCTTGTGCTTGTAGTTTATTCATTTAACGGCTCTACAAGCATGAACTGGACAGGTTTTTCTTTAAGATGGTATCAGCGCCTTTTTAATGAACGCGGATTGTGGACAGCTGTAAGAAACAGTCTTGTAATAGCAGCAACATCTGCCGCGACTGCAACAGTTATCGGAACAATCGGAGCGATTGGCGTAAGCTGGTATAAATTCAAATCAAGAAGTTATGTGCAAACAATTTCATTTCTGCCGATGATTCTGCCGGAAATTATTATCGGCGTATCCCTTGCGATTTTCTTCGCGGGGATCGGAATAAGGCTTGGTTTATTTACGATTTATGTCGCGCATACAACTTTTAACATACCGTTTGTTTTTTTAATGGTGATGGCGCGCCTTGATGAATTTGATTTTACAATCATAGAAGCCGCGGCAGACCTTGGAGCCAACGAAAGGCAGACAATGTTTAAGGTAACTCTTCCAATCTGTATGCCCGGTATTATTTCCGGTCTTTTGACTGCGATTACCCTGTCACTGGAAGACTTTGTAATAACATTTTTTGTGGCAGGCCCCGGCTCTTCTACCCTGCCAATCTTTATCTATTCGGCGATTACAAGAAAAGGCGGCATTACCCCACTAATTAGCGCGCTTTCCGTGGTTATGATTTTTGGAACAGTTTTTCTTTGCATCATGCTAAGAAAGTTCCTGAAGTTTATCGCGGCAAAATAGAGTCTTTCAATAATGTAGACACATTATTGAAAGACTACAATAAAAATGTATTTTTGCAGTCTAATGGCTGCGAAAATACAAGGTTTAAAAGTAAAGTAACCAACTTTGCTTTTAAACCAAAAATAATTAAA
>JGI24695J34938_10001317_pt1 | contig 21601 bp, 13 predicted proteins | sample TergutCo191P3_FD_34938 | JGI IMG/M metagenome (IMG submission 34938)
ACTTTCGCCGCTGGAAGGTGTACGCTGCCCCATGTTACAACTGTTCCGTCATTTAAAAGCGCGGCGGCTACGTGATCTGTGGAAGCGATATCAACAGTACGCCCGTTAACCTGAGGCGGAATCCTGGAAAATGCCGTATCCACATCCGCGAGCGCTGCAACATTCCCGTTTTTGGTAAGCGCTATAACCGTAGTAATATTGATAGTAAAATCCTTAAAATTTCCTTGATTAACACCGGGGCGGAAATGGTAATTATTCCCGTTACCCCAAAAGTGTAAAGTTCCTTCGCTGTCAAGGGCTACTGTTATCTGATGACCTGCCTGAATATCTATAATATTTTTTCCGTTGACAGAATCTGCGATTCTTGTTATTCCAAGCCTGTCATTACCCCATGCGTAAACCCGCCCGTTCTCGCCGACAGCGGCAATATGATCAAGCCCTGCGGAAACTAGTTTTAATTTTCCCATATTACTTGGGACATTATTTTTTACTTTATCGGGTATTGTTCCCCACATGTGGAGATTCCCCTGTAGATCAATTCCCGCGCCGAATGAAGAACCGAAATCCAGCGCTTTCACGTTATTATTAAGCGCTTTTGGGACGGACAAATAATTTAAAGCAGGGGGCAGATTCATTCTGGTCGAATCTGTATATGTAAGGTCGATAGGCAGAATAAATGAAAATATAAAACAAGCAAAAAAAATAAATATAAAAACAATCATTCCCGCAATGCTCAGCTTGCGCGAAAAAAAATTTCGCATGGCGGTTCTGCCGGGGCTTTGTACAAGCTCTTCTTCCATAATTGATGTAACGGACGATTTCAGTTTTCCCGCGGAGAAAAGTTTTTTTATACCGGTTTTAGGAGTATTATTTTCTGCCATATCTCCCCCTATGTAAATCTGATCCGCGGATCAACAAATGTATATACGATATCAATTATCAAATTGCCTATAAGCCCGATTAAAACATAAAACATTCCAAGCGATAATGCTACCGCGAAATCAAACGCTGTGATAGAGCTTATATATAATTTTCCCATTCCGTTCCAGTTAAAAATGGTTTCTATCATAACTGATCCGCCGAACAGGCTGAGAAACCAGCTTATCAATATGGTCATAAAAGGGATCATGGAATTGCGGAACGCGTGGGAATATATGACAACTTTTTCGGTCAGACCTTTTGCTCTTGCCGTGCGGATATAATCCATACGAAGAGCGTCTATCATTGTAGCGCGTATATAGCGCGTGAGCGAACCAAGGCTTGTAAAGGTCATAACAAGGATTGGTAAAACCATATGCTTGGCTTTATCAAGAAATGTCGCCAGACCGCTCATTTGAATTCCGGGCGTATACGCGCCGCCGACAGGCAGCCACCCGAGAAGAACGGAAAAAATTAAAATTGCCGCAAGGGATATAATAAATGAAGGAAGGCTTAAACCCAGAATGGTAACTACCTGTACGGAGTTATCGTAAATTGTGCCTTTCTTTACAGCGGTTGTAATTCCTAAAGGAATAGTTATCAAAAAAACAAAAAACATTGTAATGGCTTCAAGTCGCAATGTATTTATCATCGGCGCTTTAATAACTTCTATAACAGGCTGTCTGTATACAAGAGACCTGCCGAAATCGCCGACGAGCATTCTACCCATCCATTTTAAGTATTGCACAACAAGCGGCTGGTCAAGACCGAGCATCACCCTGATCTGCTCCTGATAACGCTCAAAATCCGCGGGGCGCATATCATTTTTTAAACCTTCAGTATACATTCTGACAGGATCGGACGGCGATAATTTAAATAAGGTGAACATTATAACGGACACAATAAAAAATACAAAGATGATATATACGATACGCCGTAATATATAATTTAACACGATAGCTTGCCCTTGCTCATGTTTAATTTTGAACCTGACCGCATTAAAGCGATCAGGCTCTTTATATTTTTAAATATTAACCAGACTACACCGAAGCAGTCTCAGACTGCCAGCAGTCTGGCTGCCGCAGCTTTAGCGCTTATTCTTATTCAGAAACCCATGCATCACCAATCGCGGCGTACCACGGATAAAGCGCATTGTGAGTATAATCCTTGAGCTTGTTGTTAAAGACATCATAATACTGATCTGAGTAGAGCGGAAGATCAGGGAGAACCTGATTAAAATGTTTAACGAAATTTAGCCAGCTTCTGAAAAATGAATCGTAATCGCCGGGCTGGGTGTTTCTCATTTGCTGGGTATACCTGTTAAGCTCGTGATCGATAATAAAGTTTCCGTTCCATGAACCGAACATTTCCGGATCCGGCTGATAATAATACCAAGGGGAGTCTACTACATTGAAACCGGAACCGCCGTTAATCATATTGTAACGTTTGCCGACGCCGTCAAGAGCGTTATAAAACGCAGTTATATCGCCGATATCGCGGTTTATCTGCATGCCAATGCTTGTAGCGTTCGCGAGCAGGAAGGTAGAGATCATGTCGCCGACAGGGGTCATATTATTTGAAAACCATTCAACAATAAGAGGCATTAAAGTGCCGTCTTCCAGTCTCTTGTGGCGTACGCCTGATGTATAAGCGCCGCCTGTAGCGTTAAGAGTCCATCCGTCCGCAAGAAGTTCTTCAGTCGCTTTTTGAAGGTTGAGATTGTATGTAGTCAGTTCTCTTTCCAGCTGCGCTTTGTTTTCCGTATACATCCACTGGGCGAAACCGATTCGGCTGTGTACTATAACACCGTGACCGCCTGTATATTGGCGTACCAGTTCTTCACGATCAAGGCTGTACGCAATCGCGCGGCGGACTGCCGGAAATTGCGCCGGACCGTGGTCTACTTGGAACCAGATGCATCCGTAACCGTTGCGCGCATAATCTATCGAACTGAAACCGCCTGCATCAACAAGGTCAAGTCCCGCGTTAATGTTTGTTGCGCCGGATAATCCTGTAAGAAGATCAATCGCGCCGGATCTAAGCATATCTATTTCTGTCGCTGAATCTGTCATTTGTAAAACCAGAGTTTTAATTAATGGTTTTGTTTTTTCTGGACCTGAACCGAGAAATTTGTCATTTACTTCGAGAATAGTAGTATTGTTGCTGGCATCGTAGCTGATAAATTTATATGCTCCCGAGTTAACATAGGGAGTATAGCGGTAACCTGTCGAGCCGTTATCAACTGTCCGCTGAAGCAGTTCAAGCGTAAACGGACCTGTAATCTCCGCGCCTGAGCCTCTGTCTACAACATCGCAGCCCGGTGCAAGTATATGCAATGGTTCGCAGCTAACCGTAGCGTAAGTTATTTCGTACCAGAACGGGAAAAGCGGGTCGCCGTAACTGTCTTCAGCCGCGATTCTCACCGAGAATTGATAATCGCCGAGTAAGCGGATACCGCTGAAAACGTTTGTTTCACCTTCATTATACGCTTCATAGCCGTAATAAGTATCACCGCTGACCCATCTGTTTGTGCCTAACTCCTTGATCTGCGGGCTGTTGTCAAAAAGAATTGAGAAAACAAAGTCTTTTGCCGTAATCGGCTTACCGTCATTCCATACCAGATCTCTGTTAATTTCGAATGTATAGGTTTTTCCGCCGTCACTGTTCTCTGTTGTTGTCATCGATCTGACAACGACCGGGTCTACTATAAATCTGTCATCGTCAGTATAGATAATTGTGCTATAATTAGCGATGAGATTTTTAATATCGGCGTTTCCTGACAGATTGTCCCAGCCGTGAAACATATTTCCGTTCATGGCGTTAACACCGACTACAAGCCTTCCCTGCGGGGTTGTGGGTTTCTGACCTGTACTGGTACTTGTACCGCCCCCCTGACATCCGATAATCATTACTGCCATTAATATTGCTAATACGGCAACGATTATCCCTTTCAAATTTTTCATAATTTCCTCCTGCTTAATTATATACCATTCAGACAAAAAAGTGGATTTTTGTTTTTTTTATTTTATTTATCATTAAAATAAATGTCAATGGTTATTTATACATTAGGCAATGTGAGAGAGGGATAAGCGGGAGCGCGGAGGCAGGATATTATTTTTTGCCGGTTCACACGCCTCCCATTCTTTTTTTTAAAAAAGCGTCGACGGTCATTCTATTTACTCCGAACATACGCCCGATGGCGCTTTTTGACGTGTGTTCGTCAAGAAGTTTTTGGATTTCTTTTTCGTGGCCCGAGAGTTTAACACGGGTGGACTTTTTTCCGTTAGGGCGGCCAAGGATCATACCCTGCGCTTTTTTCCTCGCGAGAGCTTCTTTAGTTCTCTGCGAAACAAGATCGCGCTCAATTTCCGCCGAAAGACCGAAAGCAAAGGCCAGAACTTTTGATTGAATATTATCGCCCAATCTGTAATTGTCTTTAATAGTCCAGATTCGGACTCCGTTAAGCATAAGCTGATTTAATATTGACATTATCATAAACAGGCTTCTTCCCAGCCGGGATAATTCCGAACAAATAATCAAGTCGTCTTTCTTTACTCCCGCAAGGAGCGATCCCAATAATCTTTTTTCCGGCGTTTTTGTGCCGCTGATTGTTTCTTCGATCCATCTTTCTATTACAATATTGTTAGCCGAACAAAATTTTTCAATTTCGAACCGCTGATTCGCGACTGTCTGCTTGTCAGTGCTGACTCTGATATAACCGTATATCATTATTCCTCCGAATTAATGTTCTAGTATTTCTTATCGTCATTTTGAGTAACAAGCAGCGGCGCAACTTAAACAATCAAAGGTATTTGTCTTGATAATTTATTTTTATTATGATATTATTCCGCATCATCGATCATGTTAATTTTTGCAGGCTTAGGGGAGTCGAAAATGCAAAACACAATATTTACCGCTGATAATAATACAAACCTTTCGGTTAAAAACGAAGCGAACGCGGCTTCGGCTGAACAGTTTCAAAAAAAAATCGAACAGCTTCAGATATTGCAAAACGGAATTTTATCCGTTATCGCTGATATAGCCGAAAACCGCAATGATGAAACCGGCAGTCATATTGAACGCACTGCTTTGTTTTTAAAAATTTTAATAGCCGCGATGATGGAACATAAAATCTATCCGCTTGAACTGAAAAAATTTGATTTGGATTTAATCTGCTCTTCCGCGCGCCTTTATGATATCGGCAAGATCACCATTTCAGATAACGTATTGAATAAACCCGGAAAACTAACGAACGAGGAATTCGAGACAATAAAAACCCATGCGGCCCGCGGCGAACATATAATAGACAAAATGATTCTGCGGACAGGAGACGGTTTTGAATTTTTGCATAACGCAAAATTGTTTGCGGGTTATCATCACGAACGCTGGGACGGAAAGGGTTATCCGCACAGGCTTGACAGATTAAATATCCCTGTTCAGGGACGCATTATGGCAATAATCGATGTATACAACGCGCTTGTATCCGAGCGTCCGTATAAAAACCCGTTTACTCCCGAAGAAGCCGAAAAAATTATCATAGACAGCACCGGCGAAATGTTCGATCCCTTAATAGTGGATATTTTTAACGAAGTGCGCGGACAGTTCAGAGCGGCTGTTAAATAGAAACGGCCAAAATAATTGAGACTTTTCTAAAACTTCAGTTTTTGGAAGAGCTACCTTAGATTTATTGTTGTGAATTAAACCGGTTTTTTTCCGCCCATAGACCAAGCGCGGGATTTGGAACAAAGAAGATGCGCTCTCCGCCTGAAAGCGTGTTCCAGCCTGTGTTTAATTTGGTGATATCATAACGCGCCTGCGCTTCGTTTAAATCGCCCCATTCAAAACCAACCGATTCAATTTCTTTCCGCGTAACGCTGTGTTTTCCTTTGTTATCTGATGTGCAATAGCAGACTGTAAATCTGCCTTCGCTCGATCCGTGAATCAGGTGGGCAGCGGCGCTTAAATTTCCGCTTAGATCCGCGTTATTTGCAATTTTGTTCATTATTTCTCTGCTGGGCCTGTACCCGTATTTTCTGATTAACGCATCAATTCCCGGATCTTCTCCGAATTTTTCAAGCCCGGGCGCGAGGATCAAAAGTTCGCCGCCGTCTGCGATTGCCATTCGCGTGCGGTAAACGGCTTTGTTTCCAAGCCATGTAGTGCGGAATTCTTCAGGTTCAAGATACACTACAGCCTTGTGAATAGGTTCGTCCATAATATCTACATTAACCTTCTGCGCAAGGCTCGCGGCTTTTTCAAAACATTCGCGTCCAAAGCCGATATAGAGACCTCTGACCGCAAGAGAGCCGCGGGTTTCTCCGTTATGCTGATTTAATTGCACCGCTGCTTCAGCTGCGCTCGCTGCTTGCTGCGCCACTTCCTCGGCAGATCGAGCGCCGACAACAGTAAGAACCCATAATACAGGCGGCAGATTATGCGCGTAACGGCGCAGCCCTTCGTCAAACATTAGCCGGACAGGAGTATCCACCCTGCCCATCATCTTTTCCATTCCGTAAGCGGCACCGGCGAAATGGCTTTTATCAATTGCCTCTTTGCCGCCAGTTCCCACAAAAATATTTTTTGCGTGATTCGCCATTCCCGCGACTTCGTGAGGAACAACCTGCCCTATCGAAAGAATCATGGAAAAGCTTCCGCTTCCGGGGCTATCTTTGCGCAGCAGTTTATTAACCTGCACAGGCCAGTCATACCGGACAGCGCCGCCGCATGTTTTTTCCACCCAATCCGCTTCGAGGCGTCCAAGTTCTGTAATATCATTGCGCCAGTCATGGACAAGGAATTTATTTTTCGAGGTTCCGGGAAACATTCTTTCGAGTTCAGCGTCAATCATTGCCATGTGTGTTCCAAGCGCGGGAAGAACCGCTCCAAGCTGATTTTTACATGAGCCATTTGTCAGTATGCGCGAAGCGGCATCGGTAAAGAAACCCGCCTTAGAATGGAAACGCGTTATATCGGGAGGAAGAATAATTACAGAACCCGCATTATTTAAATCGTCCAAAGCTTTTGCAAAAGCATCTGAAAAAAGATCGTTTAATTCTTCATTGCTTAAATCTAGATCAACTGAGCCTTTGGCGATATATGTTTTTTCCGGCATTACAGTCTCCTTGTGAATACCTGATTGTTTTCGGCGATCAGACAAATATTATTTATTAAACGAAGCTTTTCCAAAACTAACCGAGTTTTGGAAATGGCTCGAACATAAGATTTTTTTATGTTATATTAAATAAAGAAAAAACTCTATATAAAATTTTAGTTGTATAAATCAGGAGAGATATATGAGTAACGCCGACATCGGATTGATAGGGCTTGCGGTAATGGGAGAAAATCTTGTTCTTAATATGGAGAGCAAAGGATTTTCCGCCGCGGTTTATAACAGAACAATATCAAGAGTTGATGAATTTGTGCAGGGACGCGGAGCGGGAAAAAAAATTACTGGCTGCCGCAGCATGGCGGAATTAGCGGCCGCTTTAAAAAGACCGCGTAAAGTAATGATAATGGTAAAAGCCGGAAAGGCAGTTGATGATACAATTGAGCAGCTTTTGGAAGTTCTTGAAAAAGGCGATATTATTATCGACGGCGGCAACTCGAATTATCAGGATACAATCAGACGCACTTCTTATGTTGAGTCGAAGGGGCTTTTGTACATCGGCACAGGAGTTTCGGGCGGCGAAGAAGGAGCTTTAACAGGTCCGTCGATAATGCCCGGCGGTTCTCCTTCGGCATGGTCCGAAGTAAAACCAATTTTACAGGCAATATCCGCGAAAGTTGACAGCGGCGGCGCGGCTGCCGGTGTTCCATGCTGCGACTGGGTCGGCGAAAACGGAGCGGGGCACTTTGTAAAAATGGTGCATAACGGAATCGAGTACGGAGATATGCAGCTTATCTGCGAGACTTATCACTTAATGAAAAACATACTCGGTCTTTCCTGCGACGAAATGGGCGATGTGTTTGATAAATGGAACAGCGGCTCGCTCGGCAGTTATTTAATCGAAATTACGCGGGACATACTACGCTACAAAGACGCTGACGGCTCACCGTTAGCTGAAAAGATTCTCGACACCGCGGGGCAGAAGGGAACGGGTAAATGGACAGGTATCGCCGCGCTAGAGTTCGGAGTTCCTCTCACTTTAATCGGCGAAGCGGTTTTCAGCCGCTGTCTTTCCGCGGCGAAGGACGAGCGTGTGCGCTCTTCTAAAGTTTTCTCAAGCCCGAAGATTACTCCTGTATCTGACAAAACGAAGTTTGTAAATGATTTGGAAAAAGCGTTATACGCATCCAAAGTTGTATCTTACGCGCAGGGATATTTATTAATGCGCGAAGCCGCGAAAGAATACAAGTGGAATCTTAACTACGGCGGCATCGCTTTAATGTGGAGGGGCGGCTGCATTATCCGTTCTGTCTTCCTTGGAAAAATTAAAGAAGCCTTTGATAAAAATCCTAATTTAGAAAATCTGCTTTTAGATTCATTCTTTACGGGAATTATTGAAGACGCGCAGGATTCATGGCGCAGGGTTGTAAACGCCGCGGTGCAGAACGGAATTCCTGTTCCCGCGTTTGCAAGCGCGCTCTCTTACTTTGACGGTTACAGAAGCGAACGCCTTCCCGCGAATTTATTACAAGCTCAGCGCGATTACTTTGGCGCGCACACTTACGAACGCACCGACAAACCGCACGGTGAATTTTTTCATACCAATTGGACCGGCAAGGGAGGAACAACGAGCGCGTCAACTTATGTCATTTAACGAATAAGCTTTTTTATTAACTGAGGCTTTTCCAAAACTAATCAAGTTTTGGAAAAAGCTCAACCTATTAGTATTAATTTTTATAGGAGATTTTATGTCAGCATTAAAAGTACCGGCCGCGAAAGACGCCGCTCATGATTTATTGGCTCTTGGAGCTTTGGTAACTCGGCTTGATCCCGGTATTATTCCGTTTTCGCACGCAGATGAATATCTATTGCATGTTTCAGGCGGCGAGTACAATGTCGCGACGAATTTATCCACATGTTTCGGTATGAAAACCGCGATCGCAAGCGCGATGGTAAATTATCCGATAGGAAAAAGGATTGAATACGCTGTGCAGAGAGCGGGCGTAACGCCTTACTATAAATATTTTGAGCATGACGGAGTGCGCGGTCCGAATATGGCGATTGTTTGGAGCGACCGCGGGCAGGGCGTAAGAGCGCCTGTTGTTTTTTATAACCGTTCCAACGAAGCGGCGCAGCGTCTTGCGCCGGGAAGTTTTGACTGGGACGCGATTTTTTCGAAAGGCATCCGCTGGTTTCATTCGGGCGGAATTTTCAGCGCGCTGTCTCCGACAACTTCGCAGCTTGTTATAGAAGCGATGCAGGCGGCGAAGAAAGCAGGCGCTGTTGTGTCATTCGATCTTAACTACAGGGCGAAACTATGGGCTGTCGCCGCCGCAGAACAGGGAAAGAGCGCCGCGCAGGCTGAGGAAGAAGCAGCAAGAACGTTACGCAAAATCGCGGGCTATGTCGACGTACTCGTCGGCAATGAAGAAGATTTGCAAAAAGGGTTAGGACTTAAGGGGCAGGATGTTGAAGCTAAGGGCGAGCTTGATCCGTCGGCTTTTTTCGCCATGATAGAAAATGTTAAAAAAGATTTTCCTGATATAAAAGCAATAGCTACAACGTTACGCGAAGTTCACTCGACAAACCGCCATTCGTGGAGCGCTGTTCTCGCCATTGACGGGAAAACATATCAAGCGCCTACTGCGGAGCTTGATGTTTACGATCGAGTCGGCGGCGGTGACGGATTTGCCGCGGGACTTTTTTACGGTTTATTATCCGGGAAAGATCCGCAGGAAGCGCTCAATCTCGGCTGGGCTCACGGCGCGCTTGTTACTACTACTCAGGGTGATACATCGATGTGCAGCCTTGATCAGGTAACAGCGTTCGCTAAAGGCGGCTCGGCGCGTATTCAGCGGTGAAGTAACGCATAATCAGGTTATTTTAGAGTCTCTTGCAAAACCTTCTAAATAAATAAAAAGAACGAAGGAGTCTGATAAGATTGCAATAACCAAACGCAAAATCAAATGCAGATAAGAAGGCGGGAAAACTCAAGAAAAAGCGCGCCTTTGGGTGCAAGAAAAACAACCAGGGTAATATCGAAACAACCAGAGGATATAAGCTGTACCTTGTTGTCTCTGATTCTGGCTTTCCCTTAACAGCAGTGATAACCGCAGCCAATGTCCATGACAGCCGGCTTGCCATTCCTATGGAAAAGATGACTAGCGGAAAAATAAAACATTTTTACTTTGTAACAGATTCTGCTTATGACGCAAAATGGATACACGCTTATGTTAGGATGAGCTGTCGTATTCCAATTATAGATCCAAATGCGAGAAGAGATACAAATCGCCCGCTCTTAGATCTTGCAAAACAAGAACGATATAAAATCCGTACCACAGTTGAAAGAGCGTATTCGCATTTGAAAGATCGCTTAATTCCAAAATCACTGTATGTAAAAAGTCACCTGAAAGTATCTTTTATGTTAATGATTGCCGTTGTTACATTAGCTGCCCTGAAATATTTACAATATTTTTCTTATCTTTAAAAGAGTTTTGGAAAAGGCTCATATAACTTAAGGAAGCACAACACGAAAGCCGAAATCGTTGTGCACACTGAGGGGATTGCCTTCGAAACAGTGGGCTGAACTAGTGTCATCCAAATGGCCCCAACTCCCGCCGCGTAGTACGCGATAAGCGCCCGAACTAGCTCCTTTGTAATCAGTTTGATTACTCGTTAATGTACCGGCCCAGTCCCAGCACCATTCAAATACATTTCCATGCATATCGTATAATCCCCACGCGTTTGCTGTCTTCTTTCCTACTTGATGTGTCATACCGTTCGCGTTTGCATTGTACCATGCGTAATTTTCAAGTTGGTTTACATCATCGCCAAAAGTCCATTTTGTTGTTGTTCCAGTCGCCCGGCAGGCGTATTCCCACTGCGCTTCAGTCGGTAAACGGTAACCGTTATTTGTCCATTCTGCAGTTACTGTTGCGGCTGTTATTGGATAGCCGCTTGAAGGTGTCCTTCCTGTTATTGTATACACAGGAGTCAGCCCTTCTTTATCACTTAGCTTGTTACAGAACTCTATCGCGTCAAACCATGTTACCATTTCTACAGGTCTTTTGCCTTGTGTTTCTCCTTCTGCCGGATTTGAATTAAATTGACTTGGATTTACTCCCATTACTTCCAATTTGTATTGCCCTGCGTATATCTACATCATCAATTTTCCCTTTTGCATAGAGTTCATTTTGGTAAAAAGCTTTTATTTCTATATTCCAGCGGCCTGAGGAAACAGAGGCTCGAATATTGGTTCCGCCTTTTGCTTCAATTATAAATTCTTCATCGCCTGAAAACAAAACTATATATTCAAGTTCATCCAGAATACCATGATCTTGCGGAGGCCAGGGCGTTACAGAACGGCTGTTTCCGCTTAAATTGATTGTTATTATACTTTCGCCTTTCCAATCGCTAAAACAGGCAGTAAAAATAATAATTATTACAAATAATGCTGAATATAAAAATAAACTATTAACAAATCTTTTATATTTTTCGCTTGGAGTTTGCATTGTGTGATTTTACAATATCTATTTTTTTGTTTCAATGCTTGAATTCTCCTTTTTTTTAAAATTTTTTTATTAATATTGCTTCTTTGAGAGCCTTTTTTGCGCAAAGTTATTATGATATTCCAAACGTTACATTGCTTATAACGAAATTAAAATCAGATCCAAATCTAAGACAATTATGCGGCTTCAAAAGAGTACCTGATAATTCCAGTTTTTCATTTTTCAAGACAGACTCTTGGCACATGGTAGAAACTTGCTTGTCCTTTTATATCCTTTTGATTACAGATTTTTGATAAGTCTTTATTATAGTACAGACTTAGCGTTGGAGCTAAGGGGAATTGAACCCCTGACCTCTTGAATGCCATTCAAGCGCTCTAGCCAACTGAGCTACAGCCCCATTATATTTTTACTTTATTGGTTTTAAGGGTATGTGTCAAGATAAACGGAGGAACGCCGGTTTTTAGCTGCCGGGCTTTTAGCGCTCGGGCCGTAAATACATTTAAAGTATATGTTTTCTGATAACATCGTCAAAATAACTTGAATCTATTCCGCCGCTGGGATTGTCTTCTGTTAAGATTAAAACTTTTTCGTCATCGTCTTTGGCTTCCGTAAAAACGATAAAACCGTCATCAATATATCCCTGTTTCTTCTTTTCCCACTTCTCCCTGTAGTCGTCAAGACACATCATTCCAAGATGTTCCCAATAAAAAATCCTTCCCGATGTTATATGCTCAATCGTAAAATCCGGTTTTACCGTTATTCCAGATGATTTTATCTTAAGTTTGTTTTCGTATACATAGGTGATTTCGCTTTTATATTTGTTCAAGCAGTTTGCGATAATAACCTCGCTCTTTGAAATCATCGGTTCTCCACGTTCCGAGATATTTATATAACGGGCATCGTAAAATTTCTTTTTATATTCCTTAAGATCAGGCATAAAGAAAAGATCGGAAAATCTCCTTGCTACTGCCGAAGCTTCGGTTCCGGAATATTTTATATAATCCCTGAAATCTCCCTGATGCAGAATTATAATTTTATTTTCCTGTCTGGTTAAAGCGGTGTAAATTAATTCCCGCGAAAGCACCGGACCGCCCGCGGGCAGAACGAAAAACACTTTCTTAAAACCAGATCCCTGAGATTTATGCACGGTTATCGCGTAAGCAAGTTCAAATGGATACTTGCCGTCTTCTCCGATTTCATTCGGCCAAAAAGAGTAGCTGTATCCGGGCTGCGTTGAAAAAGTGATTTCAATTTTAGGTTCGTCTTTTTTTTCGCTTTCCTTTTTCCTGAACTCGCCTGTAATAACGCCGATTTCTCCGTTGGCGAAATAATTTAACGCTTCTTCCTTTTTATTTGAAGGTACAATCCATTGATTGCTTCGCCAGTAATTATTTTTTAAGCTGATAACTTTATCCCCGTAAACAATATTATCGCTGCCTTTCGGTTTGGCGATCTTTCTTTTTCCGTATCTGCCGTTCACAGGAGCGTTATGCGCCAAATCTATAAATGATTTTCTGTATGTCTGCTGAAAAAATTTGTTAATTTCTTTTACTCCGTGTCCGTATCCGTTTACAGGAGATATTATCTGCCAGTCTTCGATCATATTCTCCGAATAATAGCGGTTGTAATACTGATAACCGGGAATGTCTTTCGCGCCTAATGTTCTATTTACGGCTTTCACGGTTTCTTCATCGTTATCTTTGCCTCCAGAGCTGTCCAATAATTCCTCTTTTAATACCTTCTCGAACAGTTCTCTGAAATCTTTGCTGTTATACCATTTTTCAAAACGTATATGAGAGTCGCCTGAGGGAGGTTTGCCGGAAATATCCTGAAGCATTTCGATGTCTTCTTTTTGAAGTTCGTCTCCGAAACACCGGCTTAATGCGATATCCGTTCTTCCGTTATCTGAATCGCTGTCCTGCCTCATTATCTGTTTTAATTCGGCGTAACCGGATTTAACAGGATCGCCTTTAGAGCCGGTTTTTAAAAGATTAACGATATCGACGAAAGGTCTGCCTGTGCCGATGGGAGGAAGCTGACGATAATCGCCAACAAGAATAATTCTGTCCATCGGACCTAACGCGTCAAGTATCGCGGCAAGCATTTCCTCGGTCAGCATTGATGATTCGTCGATAATAATATTCCGCGCGCTTGAATCTTTGGCCGCGTTTTGATTAGGAAAATAAATCTGATAATTACCGTCGTATCTTTCAAGATCACCGAGATAACCCGCGATGGTCTTCGCGTCATGCCCAAGATTTACTCTCGCTTTGCCTGTCGGTGCGAGCTTTATGACTCCTCCTTTTTTTATCTCGTCAATGCCTTCTAAAATATTTAAAACTGTGGTTTTCCCCGATCCCGCAGGACCGATCAAAACGCTTATCTTGTTGTTGCATAGAACGTTAAGTGCATCCGCTTTTTCTTTCCTTGCTTTCTTGTCGTTCTCCGAAATTGGTTTTTCGTTATCGGTTTTAAAATAATCATTAATAAGTTTAACCCAATCGCGTTTAATATCATACTTTTTATTAAAATTAATTTTACTGAACCATTGGGTAATAATTCTTTTAATGTTGGCAAGGCTTTGCAATTTTAAAAATTCATTTTTACCGTCCGAAATAAACAGCACCTGTTCCTGAAATTCCTCCAGTAAACAAAGCGACTTTAGAATATCGCCGTTAACGGGAAAACCTTCCGAATATTCTCTCTCCGTCATTCGTTCCAGTGTATCGGCGAAAGGCAGAAGAGAGTGGCCTTCATCGGACGCTTTGTCAAGTATCATGACAGCGCAGGCTCTGACGCGCCGCAGATCGATCCTGTCTTCCATCGCGCTTTTCTTGTCCATCGGAAAGGCGTTTCTTATTTTTTCGGGCGGGAAAACCGCTTTGTCAATTTGATTAAAAGAAATTTCTCCTTTATATTCTACGCGCATCTCCTCATAGATTTTATATAAATTTTCCGATATTTCATTAAAACGGTTCCGGAATTTATCAATAATTATATGGCTTTGATCGTTATTAAGCGGAATTCTGGAAAGCAGTTTATAAAAATCCCGTTTCTCGGGAGGCGTAAGCTTCCAGCCTGAAACGCATGTCTTGTTAAACAGTTCTTTACCGCGATCTTTTAAAACGGAGACTGGATTTTTTATGGATTCCTCGAACAAATCCCACGGATTTGTCTTTAAAAGATCGCCGTCTTTCTCTTTTATATGTCTTTCAAGTTCCCACGCGATCGCGTTTCCGTTTTCAATGTTCATTGCGCATAACACAGCGCCCATTCCGGGAAAAGCGCCGCGCATATTCCAGATACGGCTGATTTCGTTTTCTATCCACGCAAGCTCTTTCCTGAAATCCGCGCCGAGAACTAACGACGACTTTTTAAGGCACTCTGTTATGCGCCACAACGAATCAATAGCGGTGTCATGTTCCACAAGTTCGGAAGCGTAAGAAAACTGTATGCGATCCGGAGCAGTAACTTTATACTCACTCAGATCGATTTCTTCGGTTTCGGCCTTTTTAATTAAGTCATGATACGGGAGAAGAAAACCTTCCGGCTTGTTAACCGTTAAAGTATGTTCAATGCAGCGATCCCACGGATATCCGCGATAACCTTTAAATCCTTTTGGGAAGTTGAAATTCTCAAGTTTCCCAACCCGTTTAATCTTAGCGACGCCGACGATAACGCGTTCATTCGGTTCGGAAAGAGGAGTATGTTTGGAATAAAAAAATATCAGCGAGACATTTTCTTTAAGACAGCCGTAAAAAGATTCAAGCATTGTTTTCTGGTTATCGGGATGCTGAATCCACATGTTTCTCTCATTATAATCGCCCAAGTATCTGCCGATTTCTTCCTCAAGTTCGGATTTATAATCTAGACCGTAAGTCACAGCTTTTTCGGAGACATGCCCGTCCTTGGCCTTTTTTTTCATCATCCAAAGGAAGGGAACCGATGAATAAGAAAATGGTTTATGAATGAACATTCCCGGCAGGTATTCGCGGTACAGATCATTTGTTCCTTTAAGTTTATGATTCAACTCTCTTGAATATTGGCAGGGAGAAAGAAACGCTCCGCCTTCTTCCATACACGGAGGAACATTGTCTTCCGAAAACGGCTTTCCATCATTTTCTTTTCTGAAATTTTTTAAACCGTCAACCCTCGGGAGAATCCGGCAAAACGAATTATCAAGCGTATTACAGCAGTATGATCCGTTCCATTTGTTATCATGCCACGGAACCCGGGCAGAAAGATGTTTAACCGGTAACGTCATATAAATTCCTTATTTATTAAAGTTACATGGAATTTTTATTTCTTTCCGATAAGACCGCCGAGCAGTCCGCGCGCAATATTGTTGCCTACTGTACGCGCTGCGGATTTAGCGGCGGTTTGAACAAGTCCGTCTTTTTTTCCGCCTCTTGGCCCTGTAGAGCCAAAAACAAAATCTCTCATTTCCTGCCCTATGCCTTTTTGAGCGTTTGTCGGCGTTTTAACCGGCACATTTTTAACGGTGGTTGTTTTTGCCGCGCCTGCTTTCGCGTTTTGAGCGTTTAAATTTTCCGCGTGTTTTGCCAGCATTTCATAAGCGGATTCTCTGTCTATAACTCTTTCATATCTTCCGAAAAAGATTGACTGTTTAATTAAATTATTTTGTTCTTCGGATGTAAGCGGACCAAGCCTTGATCCCGGAGCGATTACAGAACATTTCTGCACGATGGACGGACTGCCTTTTTCATCAAGAAATGAAATTAAAGCTTCGCCTGTTCCCAATTCCTGAATCGCCTGCTCTGTATTAAAAGCGGGATTCGCCCTCATAGTCTGAGCCGCTGTTTTTACAGCTTTTTGATCGCGCGGTGTAAAAGCGCGAAGCGCGTGCTGTACGCGGTTGCCGAGCTGACCTAAAACTTTATCGGGAACATCAAGCGGATTTTGCGTAACAAAATAAACGCCCACTCCTTTTGAGCGGATCAAGCGGACAACCCTTTCGATTTTCTCAAGCAGTACCGCGGGAGCGTCAGAAAAAAGCAAATGCGCTTCATCAAAAAAGAACACAAGTTTAGGCTTGGGTATATCGCCGACTTCCGGCATCACTTCGAAAAGCGACGAGAGCATCCATAAAAGAGTAACCGCGTATAACTTTGGATTATTATAAAGTTTTTCTGCGGCAAGAATATTTATTATTCCCTTTCCGGAACTGTCTGTACGGATAAAATCCATTATTTCCAGCATTGGTTCGCCGAAAAAATTCGCAGCGCCCTGTTCTTCAAGAGTTAGTAATCCGCGCTGAATCGCCCCTATGGACGGCGCGGTAATATTGCCGTATTCTGTTTTAAAATTACCCGCGTTCTCTCCAATAAACTGAGTCATTGATCGCAGATCCTTCATGTCGAGTAGCAGCATGCCGTTGTCATCCGCAATTCTAAAAATTATCTGTAAAACGCCTGTCTGCGTATCGGTTAAATTCAACAAGCGCGATAAAAGCAAAGGTCCCATGTCGGAAATTGTAGCGCGGATTGGATGACCTTTTTCGCCGAACACATCCCAGAAAACCGCCGGATTATTTTGAGGCTGCCAGTCTTTAACGCCGATTTTTTCAAGCCTTGCGCTAAGCTTTTCGCTCTGAGCGGCGGCTGCTGCAACGCCAGATAAATCGCCTTTAACATCAGCTACAAAAACAGGTATCCCCGCTGACGAAAAAGCCTCCGCCATTTTTTGAAGTGTTACGGTTTTGCCTGTCCCCGTCGCGCCTGTTATAAGACCGTGGCGGTTTACCATCTCTGATAAAATGAAAACATTTTCCAGTCCGGTGTTTTTCGCTATACATAATGGAGCGCTCATATAATCTCCTTTTAATTGATTTAATTTTATATTCATATTAAAATATTTACAATATATGAATAAAAAGAAAAATATCAATTTTCTTGTTATCACAATTGTAACAGCAGTGATTCTGGCTGCCAGTATAACAGCATACGCAATTGCTCCCGGAAATCAGACGGAATTAAATATCGTGCAGGCAAGCAGATTAGTTAGTTCAATAAAAAGCAGTCATTTTTCACAATACCCGGACTTTAACGAGCTTTATTTTACAAGCGGTAAAGGCTATGAATATAAAAATGATAATTCAGATAAATTAATTATTTATTTAGGATGTTTCAGCTGGGGTTCGGCGGTACAGACAAAGTGGAGCGATAAAATAATTGATGTGCTTTTGGAGACGCCAAAACTGAATGAAAGATATACCTTCTTTGTCCCCGAGAAAAACAACAGGGAAATCGGCGCGTTATACGGGCTTGATATAAAAGAAAGAGAATGGTACACAATTGATAATTTAATAGAAAATTATATTAACGTTATTTCTGAATATCTTTCGCAGAATAATTACGAATCAATAATTATTTACGGCGCGTCAGAAGGCGCGTTCATCCTGCCGATTTTATACTCGCGTTTAAATAATATTAATATAAAAGCTTTAATATCGGACTCAGGCGGCGGAGGTTTAAATTATATTGAACAGCAAAATATTTTATTAACAAAATTATTAAGAAACGAAAGAGCGTTTTCTTCTCTTCCTATAACAAAAGAACAGCGATCGAATCTTCAATTTTTTTATGAAACTTGGCTGGATACATTTCAAACGCGGCAATTATCCGGTTCCGCCGATTTTTTTCTTAACAGCCCTATGACGTATAAATATTTTTCAAATATTACGCGATTAAATTTAATTGATTATTACGAAAGGATAAACATCCCCGTTATGTTCATTCACGGAAATCTGGATACAGAGGTTCCTGTTGAGACAACGCAGTATATACAGGCAAATTTTAAAAGTAAACCTTTTGATTTTTTCTACTATGCCGACATGACTCATCTTCAGATAAAACAGCAGGTTTATGTTCCGGAAAATGATATAGCAGAGTGGATTTTAAGAATTGACGGCTGATTAAACGCTTTCAAAGCGGGTATCCGAACATATTTGACATTTTTCAGTTAAATTTATAGAATAAATTATACCAATTTAATTTTTATTTTCAAGGAGAATCCATCATGGCACAACATCAATTTCAAACTGAAGTAAGCAGGCTTTTGCATCTTATCATCCACTCGCTTTATTCCAACCGGGAGATTTTTCTTCGTGAGCTTGTCTCTAACGCGTCAGACGCGCTGGATAAATTGAAATATTTAACAGTTGCGGACGAAGCGTTTAAATCGCTAAATTTTGATCCGCGTATTGATATTTCATTTAATAAAGACGCGAAAACGCTGACGATTTCCGATAACGGAATTGGAATGAACGAGGCGGATTTAATCGATTCGCTCGGAACAATCGCGCGTTCAGGCACAAGAGCGTTTTTGGAAAAACTCGCTGATGACGCGAAAAAAGATTCTAACCTTATCGGGCAGTTCGGCGTCGGTTTTTACTCGGCGTTTATGGTTGCGGATAAAATTGAAGTTATCAGCCGCAAAGCCGGAGAGGAAGCGGCGTATAAATGGATAAGCGACGGAAAAGAAGGATTTGAAATTGAAAACTCGTCCCGCGAAAATCAAGGGACGACTGTTATACTAAATCTTTCCGATGAAGGAACTGAATACACAAACAGATGGTCAATCGAGGATATAATCAAGCGTTACTCGAATCATGTCGCGTTTCCGATATACCTTACCTATGATGAAAAAGAATGGGACGATAAAGGCAAGGAAAAAGGAAGCGTTACAAAAACCGACAGAATAAATTCAGGCACCGCTCTTTGGCGGAGATCAAAAACAGAATTAAAAGAAGAAGATTACAATGATTTTTATAAACAGCTGGGTCATGACAGCGACGGACCGTTACACTACATTCATACAAGAGCCGAAGGCGCTCTTGAGTACTCAACTTTGTTCTACATTCCTAAAAAAGCGCCGTTCGATTTATACAATGTCGATTATAAACCGGGCGTAAAACTTTATGTAAAGCGCGTTTTTATAACAGATGACGACAAAGAATTGATGCCGACATATCTCCGCTTTATACGGGGTATCATCGACTCGGAAGACCTTCCGTTAAATGTAAGCCGCGAAATCCTGCAGCAAAATAAAATATTAATGAATATAAAAAACGCTTCGGTAAAAAAACTGCTAAGCGAGTTCAAGCAAATGTCGGATAACGCTGTATCCGGCGGAGATGAAGCAAAAGAACAATGGGAGACATTCATAGAACAGTTTAACCGTCCTCTAAAAGAAGGACTCTATCAGGATTTCGCGAACCGCGAAGCGATTCAGGAACTTGTCCGGTTTAAAAGCACTGCCTCTGAAAACACAGACAGTAAAACAACTTGGGTTAGTTTCGCGGATTATGTCAGCCGCATGAAAAGCGATCAAAAAAATATTTACTACATTACAGGCGGCGATGAAAAAACTCTGCGCTCTTCTCCTCTTCTTGAAGCTTACAGGGCAAAAGAAATAGAAGTTCTAATCATGGATGATGATATTGACGATATTGTAATTCCTTCGCTTCACAGTTACCGCAAGGAAACTCAAGGAACAGACGGAAAAACAGAAAGCCAGAGCTGGGAGCTTAAAGCGGTTAACCGCGCGGGCGCTGATGAAGAGTTAGGTGAAAAGAAAGACAAAGCCGCCGAAAAAGAAGCGAAACCTGTCATCGAAAAAATTAAAAAGGCGCTGGGCGACCGCGTAAAGGACGTTAAACTTTCCCGCCGCCTTCACGATTCGCCTTCCTGCATTGTCGCTGATGAAAACGATCCTTCGATGCAGATGGCGCAGATGCTAAAAGCAATGGGACAGGCTCCGATGGCAGACATAAAGCCGATTCTGGAAGTGAATGGCGATCATCCGATTGTAACAGGTCTCAAAGACATTAACGACGAAGAGAGAATCGCGGATGTCGCGGGAGTGTTATTCGATCAGGCGCTATTGGTCGAAGGGATAAAATTAAAAGACCCGTCGGACTTCGTCAAAAGATTAAACCGTCTGCTTTCAAAGTAGAATAAGAATTTCAACTCGAATAGCATATAACAAATGATAATCTAAGAATCATTGGAGACAATTATGAAACAGCGAAAAATCATTATTATCGGCGCCGCAGGCAGGGATTTTCATAACTTTAATGTTTTCTATAGGGATAACCCGGCGTACAATGTAGCGGCTTTTACAGCAGCGCAGATTCCCGATATTGCCGGGCGGAAATATCCCGCCTCTCTTGCCGGCAGCATGTATCCGCAGGGAATTCCTGTTTACGCTCAAGATGATTTGGAAAAATTGATCATAGAACTTAACGCCGATGAATGTGTTTTTTCATACAGCGATGTCCCATACAATTTTGTAATGAGTTTGAGCGCGAAGGTAAACGCCGCCGGAGCGGATTTTACGCTGCTTGGATATAAAAACACGATGCTAAAAAGCGTAAAGCCCGTGATCGCTGTCGGCGCAATCCGCACAGGCTGCGGAAAAAGCCAGACATCGCGCAGAATCGCCGAAGCGCTGATTGCACGTAACAAAAAAGTAATCGCAGTCCGCCACCCGATGCCGTACGGCGATCTTGAAGCGCAGAAAGTGCAGCGCTTCGCGAAAATAGAAGACCTTGCTAAACACAAATGCACAATCGAAGAAATGGAAGAGTACGAGCCACATATCGCGCGGGGAAATGTAATTTACGCGGGAGTTGATTATGAGGCGATTCTCCGCGCCGCGGAAAACGATCCTTTGGGCTGTGATGTAATTTTATGGGACGGCGGAAACAACGACTTCCCGTTTTACAAACCTGACCTGATGATTACGGTAGTTGATCCTCACCGCCCGGGACACGAACTTTCCTATTACCCCGGTGAAGTTACGCTCCGCATCGCCGATGCCGTCGTCATCAATAAAATCGACAGCGCGGATTTTGAAAATATTCAGAAAGTCAGGGAAAATATCGAAAAAGTAAATCCGAATGCCGCAGTAATAGACGCGGCATCAACATTAACCGTGGACAAACCGGAAGCAATCCGCGGCAAGCGCGTACTGGTTATCGAAGACGGTCCTACCCTCACTCACGGCGAAATGAAAATCGGAGCGGGCATAGTCGCGGCAAAACGTT
>JGI24695J34938_10001318_pt1 | contig 21600 bp, 21 predicted proteins | sample TergutCo191P3_FD_34938 | JGI IMG/M metagenome (IMG submission 34938)
CCTCAGCAGGAAACGCATGTTGTGCAGCCGCCTGCGCCTCAAAATGAAATATCGCCGCCTGCGCCGCCGTCTCAGCCTGCGCCTCCTGCTTCGCAGGCTCAGCCGCAGCCTGACACTGAAATTGCAGCTCATGATGAGTCTGTCCGCGAACGTTCAGGTTTGTTTAGTTTTATTCATTTATATGTTAACGCCGCATGGTCTCCTGTTTTACCGCTTTACGGCGAAGATTTTGGCGTAACTGCGGCAGGCTTTATCGCGCGCGCAAGCGCGGTTTTCGAAATACCTTTTAATGTTTCCATCGGTCCCGAAATCACCGCGGCTTTTGATTCCGCAGAACATACCAGTTTATCTATTGGCGTAAACATGCTCGCTCTTAAATGGATTGTGAACGAAAGAGCTGCGCTTGGTTTTAGATTTGGAGCGGCTCTTCCTGTAATGTCCCATCATGGACAGATTAATTATTGCATAGGCGTATCGCTTAGATGGCGTATTGCAGGTATGTTTTGGTTAGACGGCGGCGTTGATTATCTGCATATTTTTAATGAGATTTCGAGCGGATGTTCACGTCCGTGGATAGGCATTGGTTTGCAATATTAGGTTTTTATTATCAATGCGCTTAAAATATAAGACGCGATATTGTACAATCCGTGAGCCGCCGCGATACCATGAAATGAGTTGTATTTAAGAAACATAAAACCCAGGAACGCGCCGCATAATGCAGCGTTTAAAAAACTCCAGGGACCGCCGGAAATATGACAGATGGAAAATAAAGCAGTTGAAAGCGCAAGCGCCGATGTCGGATTTAAATTTAATTCCTGTCTTCGGGATATTAAATAAAAACGGAAATAACTTTCTTCCAAATATGCTGATAAAATGCAGGAAAAAATTAAAACTGTCCATCCTAAAACGGACGAAGGCGGCTGAGCTGTTGTCTGTGAAATAGAACTGCCGGTATTTGATGATAAAAAGGCTATCTCAAGACCGATGATTAAAAGGCATGGTAATGTGATAAGACCGCAAATAATGTCCTTTTTGCCTGGTCTTAAAACCCAGTATTCCAGTTTCCATGTCCTTAGCATCATATACCAGACAAGAGCAAGAGCTGGAATGTAAAACAGGATTAATCTTGCGATTTCGCCAATGACAGGAAAACCGCCTGTCTGCGCCTGTGTTCCTGTGAATTGAGCCGCTGTGCCGGATAAAAAAATGAGAATATAGAGGATGACTGCTTCTATATATATACCCATAATTATAATTCTGTATTATAATTTATTATATAGATTATTTACAGTACGGGGTAAAACATTGCTTCCTTTTCTGATACTTCTGGTTTTCGTTCTCGTTATTGCCATAGTCCTTACTCAAAGCAAGGAAAAGTCCGGAAACTGGCTGCAATTTTTTGCCAAGGGGAAAGAAGCCGGATTTAACATCAAAGACATGGAACAATTAAGAAAACTTGTCGCCAATTGCCAGATTAAAGACCCGGTAACCATATTTAAATCTCAAAAACAATTTGAAACAATTATTCGTTCCATGGCAAACGCGGTTCGGCTGTCCGGGGAGCGAAATGACCCTACAACGCAGTTTTTCCTTGCCAAGATGTTTGATTATTATAAAAAAATCGAAATGGAAGCAGCGGAGAACAAGAGCAGAATTTCCAATTCCAGGCAGATCAGCGAAGGGCAGCCGCTTAGGGTTTTGGTTGCCGGCACAGGCGTTTTTAGATCCGAAGTTGTAAAAAACTTCGGCAATTATATAACAATTTCCCGTCCGGTAAATTCCAAAAACGCCGCGTCAATGCAATGGAACGGCGTAAAAATATCGGTATATTTCTGGCGTGAAGAAGATGCCGGATATGTTTTTGATACCGAAGTAATTGACGAGGTTTTTTCCAAAGGAATTTCTTCGCTTAAAGTAGAGCATAACGACGCGCTTTTCAGAACGCAAAAAAGAAAATCGATGCGCGTTAAATTCAGAAAACCGGCGTTTTTATATCTTATAAACGAGGGCGATAATACGCATAAACTGGAAAAGCAGCCGGGATTAAAAATCATGCTGGAAGATATATCTGACACAGGATGCGCATTCAGGGTAAATGGTCAGGCTACGGTAGGTCTTCGGCTTAAAGTTCAATTTGCTCTTGATAAAATTCCGATTTGCATACCGGCGACTGTACGTTCCATCGAATATAATCAGGAGACAAATTCATCTCTTGTACGCATGGAAGCTGATCCTCTTCCTATTGGAACGCGTAACCATATTCTTTGCGAAGTGTTTGATATGCTGCCTGAAGATGATGAGGATGAACTGCCGTTCCGCGTGCTGGAAGAAGAGACAGATGCCGCTTCGCGTTCTGCGGATCAAAGACAGGAGGAAAAAAATGCGTAAAAAGTTGTTTCTGATTATTATTTTTATTTTCGCGTCTTCGTTTGTATTCGGCGATCCTTCTTCCAATGAGGATAATAATTCACAGGATTTAAATAATCCTGATGTTCTTTGGAGAATATTTTTATCAAGTTCTGATACCGGGAAAATGACGGAAATATTGATTTCTCTTGGGTCTCTTGGAAAAGGAAACAGACAGGTAATTGATAATCTTAACAATCATTTAATGGGTATGAATCTTCTTTTTAGATCCGGCTCATCTGTGAATTATACTGTAGTGTCGGCTTGTATAGCCGCAATTATGGAACTGGGTGACAGTTCTTCTTTCCCGGCTCTCTTTTCCGTTTTGTATGCAGGATATCCTGAAATAATCGCATCTGAAGCGCTTGGCGCGCTGGAAATTATTCCCGGCAATTTATTCCAATTTCTTTTAAATGTAATTTTAAACAATCCGCCGGAGGAAAAGTTTGCCGCATTCAGGACAGGCATAAACAGTGTTCGCTTCAGCGTATCAGAGAGAGGGCAGTTTGCAGAGAACGCGCTTGAACAGGCTCTCTCTGATACAAATGAAAATTTTGATATGGCTGCGATGCGTTACTCTGCAATTTACGCTCTTACTCAGCTGCGATGGACGCGCGCCAATGCTTTGGTTATAAGGCATTATTACCGCGTGCAGGCTGATTATCTTCAGGGTAATGTTTCCAAAGAGCGCTTTATAGAAGCTATTGCCTGTCTTGGCGCTGTTGGAAATTCTGACGCCGCGCTTGTTCTTGGTTTACAGCTTGGATTAATAAACGCGAGAACAGAACAGACAGGCAATTATGATCCTGATATAACCATGGCGATTGTCAGAGCTCTTGGAAACATCGGCTTTCATGCCGCTTTTGATCATTTGCTCACTGTAAGCAATCTGCCGTACCCGGAAGATATTATCGCAGCGGCAGGGGAAGCGATTGATCGCCTCAAATGGTAAATAAATTCAAGGCAGGCAGTATTTGCAATTGCCTTAAAATGCCTCCTGTTCAGTTTGCCGCGCTTGGAGCGGCGGCAGGTTTTTATGTTTTATTTTCTTCGCATGCAGTTGTAAGTATAATTGGTTTTATCGCAATAATTATTTTTTTCTTTATTATAAAATATTTTACACCGCTTAAAACTGACAAGCGTTTTCTTTATATGTTTACAGTAAGTTCAATTTCATTTGCCGCAGGACTGGTAATTGGAATATGCGCGGGATTCGCTGGAAAAAACAATGTTAATTTTGGTATGCCGGAAAAAAATGTAACGGGAATCGAAGGCGTTCTGCTTGAAGACCCTCGTGTTATAAAAGGCGGAAACGCTCTTGTTTCTCTTTCGTTAAGAAGAAGCGCAAGTTTTGGCGGACTTCGTGTTAGTTCACATGGAGAAGTATTTGTTTTTTTCCCGCAGGAGAGCGCCGATAAATTAAAACAATTTGGAAGAGGAGCGGTTGTATACGCAGAAGGTTCTTTGCGATCAAGTTCTTTGGGATGGTCTTTTAGCGCTGATTCACTGCATGTTGTAAAAAGAGCTCCTGCGATCGAAGAGTTTCGCACATCGGTAAGAGCGAATTTGGTAAACAGGTTCGGCAAGGAAAAATGGAGCGCTCTTGCATCGGCTCTTCTTTTGGGAGTAAGAGACAATCTTGATATAGAATTTGTTTCTGTATACAGGAGCGCGGGTCTTTCTTATATACTCGCGCTTTCCGGAATGCACCTTGCGATAATTACAGCTTTAATATCTTTTATATTAAAAAANCCGCTNGGTCTTAAAGGATGCGCCATNGCGGGAGCGTTTATTATAATTGTATATTGCCTTCTTGTAGGTCCCATGCCGTCGTTAAACCGTTCGGCTTTAATGTATATTCTTGGAGTTCTCGCGATTTTGGGAGCGCTTCCAAAAAAAGCAATGTCAATTTTATCTCTTTCTTTTTTAATACAAATTATTATAACTCCCGCCGCTGGAAATACGCTCTCCTTTATTTTATCGTATCTCGCGCTTGCCGGTATTTTAATAATCGGTAAAGCCTTTTCCTCTCTCTTTGCAGGAAAGATTCCTGATTCTATCTTGCAGCCTCTTTCTCTTTCCATAGGCGCCTTCCTTGCGACAGCCGGAGTCTGCTCATATTTCTTTGGAACAATCGCTCCTGTTGGAATTTTATCAGGGCTTATTATTGTGCCTCTAACTACAATATTTATGATTGGCTCAATTATTTATCTGGTTTTGGATTTTATCTCATTGTCTTTTTTACTTAATTTTCCGCTTTCTTTCCTGTACCGGGCAATGGAACTAACCGCTTCTGTATCAGGTAAGGCGCCTGGTATTTTTGCGAACTACGTGCTGGTTCTTGCGTTATCGTCTGTTTTGATGCTGGCAATTATCGTAACCGAGAAAAGACGCCGTGAAGATATGCTAAAATTAAAACCTTTTTTATGGTAAGATGATTTATGGCGTTGGAAATTAATTATAATTGCGCAAATTCCCTAAGGGCTTTTCTTGATCAGCAAGGACTTGGGATGAGAAAGAAATTCGGCCAGAATTTTTTAATTAATCAAAAAGTAAGACAGTCTCTTATCGATGCATTGGACGCAAAAGCAGGAAGAGAAGTCTGGGAAATTGGACCTGGTCTTGGCGCAATGACAGCGATGCTTTTGGAAAAAAGTTTACAGGTAAATGCATTTGAAATCGACGCAGGTTTTATCCGTATTCTAAAAGAATTATTTTTACATGATAAAAATTTTAATCTTATAGAAGGCGATGTAATGAAAACCTGGATTAAACAAAAAAATGAAATTTCAATACAGCCCGAATATCTTCTGGGAAACCTGCCGTACAATATCGCGGCGGCGTTATTGGCGGACTTTATCGAGAATGGTTTTATTTTTTCCCGAATGGTCGTTACTGTGCAAAAAGAGACAGCTCTTCGCATGGCGGCACCCGCAGGCTCGCCGGATTATTCCTCGTTCTCGGTTTTATGTTCCTCTGTGTATACAATAAAACCATTAATGTTAATTAAAAAGGAAGCGTTTTATCCTCAGCCTAATGTAGACAGTATGGGTGTTCTTTTGCAGGCTCGTTTCGCAGCAGAAAACGACCAAAACCCTGATATGGATTCTTGTCAGGGTAAATACCCGCCATGTTTCTATAAGCTTGTGCGGGCGCTTTTCGCGTCCAGAAGGAAAACAATTAAGAATAATTTAACCGCTTTTCTTTCTAACCGCGAGCTATGCGCTGCTGTTTTACAGGAGAACGGGATAAATGAAAACGAAAGAGCCGAAAACCTTGAGCTTGAGGCTTTTTTATCTCTTGCAAAATCCATTGATAATATGCGAAAATGATAAAAGGAATGTCAATTNCCGAAAATATTAAAATAATTGAGGAGCGGATTCAAAAGTCCTGNGATCTTGCCGGAAGAAAACGCGGCGAAATTACGCTAATGGCTGTATCAAAGTTTGAGCCTGAGCAAAAGATTAAAGAAGCGTTTAACGCCGGTATTCGTTTTTTTGGCGAAAGCAGGGTAAAGGAAGCAGGCGGGAAGTTCAGCGATTTTAATAATGATTATCCGGGAGCGAGTCTTCATTTAATCGGCTCTCTCCAGAGGAACAAGGCAAAAAACGCCGTTCTTCTTTTTGATTGTATTCAATCGGCGGACAGGGATGATCTTATCCTTGAGCTTGCAAAACATTCAAGTCTGCGTCAATCGCCGCTTGATATTTTGTTTGAGGTGCATACAGGAGAGGAATCAAAGAGCGGTTACGAAAGTTTAGATGAACTTTTTAAAGCCGCAGAGCTTGTTATAGAAAGCGATAAATTAAAGCCGCAGGGTCTTATGACAATGGCGCCTTTTACAACGGATAAAAATATTATTCGTTCTTCTTTTAAGAAGCTTTTTAACGCCGGAAGAGAGCTGGAAAAACGTTTTCCTTGCGGAGACGGAATAAACTGGAGCTGCCTTAGCATGGGAATGTCAGATGATTTTGAAATTGCGATTGAAGAAGGTTCTACCATGCTAAGAATTGGCAGCGCGATTTTTAAGGATTAACGGATTATTATGAAGAATGCTGTATTTTTATTGTTTTTGATTATTCTCCTTTTTTCTCCTTTTAAGGAGGCTGCGGCTCAAAGCAGTTTAAGTACCACAGAAACAACGACAGTTTCATTTGATACTACGGGTTTTCCTCAATGGGCAAAAGATCTTCGCCGCTGGAATATTATTACATTTGGTTTATTCCCTTTTTCCATGTTTGTTGTTTCGTTTACTACGGATATGATACGCTGGTATAATGCCAATAATTTCGACTGGAGCGCGGAAGGACGCCGTTATGCGCCATGGCCAATGAAATCCGCCGGAGGCGTTGAAATGACAAATCATGAGTTCCGTCAGACTATTTTACTGGCTTTGGGATTGTCAGCAAGTATTGCGCTTGTAGATCTGCTTATAGTTAATTTAAAAAGGAATAAAGAACGCCGCCGGCTGGAAAGTATGCCGTCCGGTTCTTACGAAATTGAAAGAGAACCATACGGAGAGCAGCCCGAAGTTGACCCAGGCGGCATTAAGGAAGATGATTAGCCATAATGCCGGTCTTCTCCCATATTATCGAAGAACAGATAAACCCTTCTTTAAGGCTTGATCGTTATGTGTCAGAGGTACTGTCTGTTCTTTCCCGATCTCAGATAAAAGCCAGAAACCTTAAAGCCAAAATTAACGGAAAAGATGTTAAAATTTCCCGGTATGTAAAAAACGGTGACAGCCTTGAATTAACATGGGATGACAGTAAGCCCTTGGATATAATCCCGCAGGATATTCCGCTTGATATTATCCATGAAGACGAAAGATGTATAGTTGTAAATAAAGCTCAAGGGATGGTAACGCATCCTGGCGCGGGTAACAGGCAGGGTACTTTTGCGAACGCTTTGTGTTTTAGAAGAATTAGAAGGGGTGAAAGCGAAAGCGGCAGCACGCGCCCTGGAATTGTTCATAGACTTGATAAAGATACATCTGGCGTAATAATTGCAGCTTTCGATGATGAAGCGCTTATGTTTTTGGCAGATCAGTTTAAGGACAGAAAGACAAAAAAAAATTATATAGCTGTTGTTAAAGGCGCTCCCAAAGAAAAGAAAGGACGCATAGAAACTTTTATCGCAAGAGATCCAAAAGATCGCAAGCGTTTTACAGTCAGCGCCGCCGGAAGAAACGCGGTTACTTTTTATAAAATTATAAAAAGCTGGTGCGTTAACAGCAAAGACATTTATTCGCTTGTTCTGCTGCGTCCGCGCACAGGGCGCACTCACCAGCTTAGAGTGCACCTTCGCCACATTAACTGTCCGATTCTTGGAGACCCAATCTACAGCGCAGAGGATAAACTGTTTTCTAAGGTTTCTCTTATGCTGCATTCAAAAAGTTTGGCGATTACGCTGCCTGGTGAAGCAAATGAGTGTGTTTTTTCTGCGCCTGTGCCGCAGCGGTTTAGAGAAGTTATGGATAAATTAAACAGGATGACTAAAAATGAATAGCCCTTATATATTGGATGAAACCGAAAACTTCGCTGTAGTTTTTAAACCTCCCAGAATGCATTGTGAGCCGCTGGAAAAAGATCTCATGCAAAGCCGCAAAGGCGAAGAGAGTGTAATGGAAGATGAAGGTGCGTTAACGATTTTGGAGTGGTATTGCACGCAAAAAGGCTTTGCTGAAGGGATTAGATTGATGCATCGTTTGGATTTTGAAACCAATGGACTTGTTTTATTCGCAAAGAATGAAAGTAGTTATAATTCTTTTAAGGAACAGCAGGAAAATGATGGATTCGTAAAAGAATATTCAGCAGTTTGTGTATCAGAGGAAAGTTCTGTTGCGCTGGATGGTTTTCCGAATAGCGGCTCTGTGCCTTTGTCTCTTAATGAGAATTCTTCTCTCATCCAATCATATTTTCGCCCTTACGGTTCCGGAAGAAAGCAGGTTCGTCCCGTGATCGACGACGGCAAAAAACACAAAGAGATCGCGAAAGATAAAGGCGGTTTTTATAAAACGGAAATTATCAGCGTAAAAGAAAATGTTTTTACTGTACGGATAAAACGTGGATTTAGGCATCAGATACGCTGTCATCTTTGCTGGGCAGGTTTTCCGATCCAAAATGATCCGTTATATACGTTTACGCAAGCCTTGCCGCCTTTAGGGGAGCTCGCTCTTCGCTCGCACGCGCTGTTTTTCGCCGATCCAAAGAGCGAAAGACAGCTTTGTTTTAATATCGCGCCGCTTGCTTCCAGTCAGTCTTGAAAAATAGTCATTTTAGTGTAAAATAAATTATGGCACTCGGCGGATTATTTAAGCCAAACTCTAATATTTATTTTATCGGAATTAAAGGGACAGGCGTATGCGCTCTTGCGGAGCTTATGCATAACACCGGTATAAAATGCAGCGGAAGCGATATACCTGAAGTTTTTTATACAGACGCAATCCTTAAAGAATTAAATATCCCGTATTATGAAAATTTTGACGCAGCCCGCATTACAAAAGAAATTGATATGATTATTTATTCCGCAGCCTACAGTCCCGATTCAAACCCGGAAATGTTTCGAGCGCAGGAACTTGGAATACCAATGCTTAAATACACCGACGCTTTGGGAGAATGGTCTTCGAAGTTTGACTCAACAGCTGTTTGCGGCGTGCACGGAAAAACAACCACCACGGCAATTTGCGGCGTTCTTATGCAGGCAGCGAACCTTCCCGCGCAGATACTTGTCGGCAGCGCCGCTATTGATTTTGGCGGCAGGTCAACCTTGAGTCTTGGTAATAAATATTTTATAGCGGAAGCATGTGAATACAGAAAACATTTTTTGTCTTTTCGTCCAAAGCGTATAATTCTTACCGCTGTAGAAAGCGACCATCAGGATTTTTTTCCTACTTATGAGTCAATCCGTGACGCTTTTGTTGAATTTTGCAGTCTGCTTTCGCAGGGAGGCGAGCTAATTTACTGCGCAGATGACCCAGGCGCAAGCGAAATCGCCGGTATAATAAAACAAACAAAGAGCGAGGTAAAAATTATTCCTTATGGTTTTACGGCGCAAGGCGAGTTTAAAATAAATTATTATAATGTAAAAGACGAAAGAGCGGTTTTTTCGATCGCTGGAATCCCGGGAGAGATAAAAATGCGTCTTCCCGGCAGACATGAAGCGTTAAACGCAGCGGCGGGGCTTGCGTTAACAATGCAGCTTTTAAGAAATGAAGGAGAAACTTCTTTAGGCGATGATAAGACAGAATCCATTAAAAACGCGCTTGAGAATTTTAAGAGCACAAAAAGACGAAGCGAAATAATCGGAGAAGCAAAAGGCATTATCTTTATGGATGATTACGGACATCANCCCACGGCGATTAAAACAACNCTTGAGGGCATTAAAAGTTTTTATCCGGATCGCCGCNTGATTGTAAGTTTTATGTCGCACACGTATACAAGAACATCCGCTCTNCTTGAAGAGTTTTCCGCGTGTTTTAATGAAGCTGATGTAATGATCTTTCATAAAATTTACGCTTCCGCGAGAGAAAATTACAAAGGCGGCGTAAACGGCAAAACTCTCCACGATAAAGCAAGTGAAGCACGAGCCAAAGCATGCAAAGAAAACGAAAAAAAAGAAACATTTTATTATGAAGAATATGATGACGCTTTTAAGCCGTTATGCGAAATGTTAAAACCAGGCGATATATTTGTAACGCTCGGGGCTGGTAATAACTGGCCGCTTGGAGTAAAACTTTTTAATTATTTTAAGGAGGCGGATTTTGGTTAGCATGACAGGTTACGCATACCGCGAAGTAACAGGACAGGATTTATCAGTCTCCGTAGAAATGAAAGGCGTTAACAGCCGGTATCTGGAAGTTTATGTAAATCTTCCGCCCTGGCTCTCGATGCTCGAAGTAAAAACGCGTGAACTGGTTTCTTCCCGATGCGGCAGGGGAAAAGTGGAGATTTATATTCGTATAAGAGAGCATAATGTACCTGTAAATATCAACATAAATAAAAACGCGGCGAAGGCATACTATGACGCTCTTAAAGAACTTGCCAGAGAGCTTGGCATTACAGAAGAGCCGAATCTTGCGTCAATAATGGAAATGGAAAATGTAATCGAAGTAGAAAAAGAACGCGACGATGAACGTTACTGGAATGAAATCCAGCCGCTTTTAAACGACGCGCTTAATGCCTTTTGTATGGAACGCGAAAGAGAGGGCAAGCATACGAAAGATGATATTATTTCGCATCTTGATATGATCGATTCATCATTAAAAATAATTTCCGGTTTTACCGCAAGTTTGGAACAGACGCTAAAAGATAATATAAAAAACCGCTTCGCCGAAATGCTTGGCAGTCAAATCGATGAAAACAGAATTCTTTCTGAAACTGCGTCGCTTTTATTAAAATACACGATTGCAGAAGAAATTTCCCGTTTAACTTCTCACTTAAATGAATTCAGAAAAGAAGCGGAAAATAATACAAGACCGGGGAAGAAGCTCGATTTTTTATGTCAGGAAATTAACAGGGAAATAAACACAATAGGCTCAAAGAGCGCTATAATAGAAGTCAGCAGCGAAGTTGTAAAGATGAAAGAAACTCTGGAAAATATAAGGGAACAGTTAAGAAATATCGAATAACGCTCCCGGGGAGATTTTAGATGAAAAAAGAAATCAGAATCGCTGTTTCCGGAAGAAGCGGCTGCGGCAACACGACAGTAAGCAAAATGATCGCCGATGCTCTGGATTTACAATTTATTAATTTTACTTTTAGAACGCTTGCGCAGGAGCGCGGTTTGGACTTAAAAGATATTCTTGCTCTCGCCGCAAAAGACGATTCGATAGACAAGGAAGTTGACACACGGCAGGTAAAAATGGCTCGTGACAGCTCGGGATGCGTTCTTGGCTCGCGCCTCGCGATCTGGATGCTAAAAGACGCCGACCTAAAAGTTTATCTTGACGCCACCCCCGAAACAAGAGCGGGAAGAATATTAAACAGGGAAGGCGGCATCCTTGCGGAAAAAGCCGCATTCACAGCGGAACGGGACAAGCAGGATCACGCACGCTACCTTCGCATTTATGATATTGACACAGACGATTACAGCTTCGCGGATTTAATCATCGATACAGGTAAACTTAATCCGCAGCAAATTATGGAAATTATAATAGAGAGGGTAAAAAATTCTTAACCACGAACCTCACGAACGCCACGAACCATCTCTTCGCTGTCTTTTCTTTTAACCTAAGAAATATTTGATAGCTGTCTAAGTTTTCTTAGGTTTAGGAAAAATATAGGGACTATAAGTTCGAGTGGTTAGTGTGGTTCGTGGTAAAAAAAGGAATAAATGTTAGGGAAAATTGATTCAGGGATTAAGGATGTATCATCGAAGCCGCAGATAACAAAACTATCTGTTAAAACATCTGCTCCTGTAACACAAACAAATATTCCGCGTGCTTTAACCGCGACAGGATTGCCTTCCGATAAACTTTCGTCTTCTATTATCTCGTTCGCTCGATTTTTTTCGCTGCCATTAAAGCCGCAGATGTTAGCTGACATTCGCCGTCAGGCATTTTCGCATAATACGTTTTTGGATAATGCGCTTTCGCATAATGCGAAGCAGAACATCCAGCGGTCTGCGTCACAGGCTGTGCCTTCTTCACAGTTAACGCAGCAGAATACAGGTATAAATTCCGTAGTAAATTTACCTGCGCAAGGAGAGGCGCAAGCTCAAGCCGCAATTCAAAGAAAAAGGGAAGCGCTTTCGCTGTGTGCCGCCGCTGCGGAAAGCAAGGGAGTAGAGCTTTCGCCAAAGGGACTTGAATCATACGCAGAAGCAGTTGATCCCGATTCACGGCGGCAAAACGGCCAGCGGCAGGACAGGCAAAAAAAAGAAAAAAGTGACAATGAAGAAAAGCCGTCTCAAAAAACGGAAGTAATAACAGGCGATAGCTTAAAAAAAGCGGCTATTGATTATCTGGAAAAAGATCAGCTCATGGAAATATTAAATAGACTGCCTGTAAAAAACGGACAGCGCTGGGTTGTGCTGCCATTTGATTTTTCAGAAGGCGCCAATGAATATTTTGTTTCGATGAGAATACTTCTTGATGATGAGAAGACCGTGAACCGCGCTATCGTTATGGCGTTGGATATTGTAATTAAATCATCGATTCATAAAAATGAGGTGGAAAAAGAAAAAAGGCAGCTTTTTATTTTGGAATCTTCAAACGAAAGGCTTACAAGACTTTGCGTTTATCTTTGGCAAACGCTGCCAGAGAAAGAGCATCATCAAATTAAAAAGGAATTAGCTAAAATTTTTAACATTTCAAATGAACGTGTATTTATAAAAACAAGCGAAGAGCCGTTCCCTTACGAAGAAAGCTGCGGCGAATCACTTCCTTCCTTTGACGAGGCGGTGTAATGGCAAAGCGGAAAATAGCATCGGCTATCGGGTATACGCAGGGGGAGCCGGCGCCTGTTGTGCTGGCAAGCGGAAGGGGCAGGGAAGCCGACCAAATCATTGCCGTCGCAAAGGAAGCCGGAGTCGCCATTGTAGAGGACGCCGCTCTTGCCTCCCTGCTCGACACAAGCGCAAAACCGGGTGATTACATTCCTCAATGGTGCTGGGAAGCCGCCGCCAAAGCGCTTGCCTTTGTGGTTAAGGCGGAAAAAGCCCCCTCTTGACATTTTTCCCCCTTTTTGCAAGTATCAATATAAGGGTTCACAGACAGCTGTTTGTAAAAAGTTACCTTTTTGCGGCTGTCGTATAACGGCTATTACCCCAGCCTTCCAAGCTGGAGACGTGGGTTCGACTCCCATCAGCCGCTTTTGCTGTTCTGTGCATCTTTTTATAAATGGGGCGTATAGCTCAGCTGGTTAGAGCGCCTGTTTTACACGCAGGATGTCCATGGTTCGAATCCGTGTATGCCCATTATCAAAGTGGAGGATAACATGAAAAAACTTATTTTAATTTTACTAACGGCAATGTTGATAGTTACTGTCTCCTGCCAAAGAAAAACAGCGGATTTAGGTCCGATAAGAGATATGGGTGTGACAGTTCGTCTTCTTACTGATCCTTCCGGGGTAGATGATAAATCCTTTAACGCCGCCGCATGGAAGGGCATTCTTGAGTTCTTCGGCGACACATGGGATAACCCGAGGCAGAGAGGAAGAGCCTATGACTGGATCACAGCATCCGATCAAAGCATGTATGTGCCAAATCTTCGTCAAGCTACAGATGAAGGCTATGATTTAATTATTGTAAATGGTTTTACATGGGATGAAGCGGTCACAGAAGTTTCCAACGATAATCCGGAGCAAAAATATTTAATTGTCGATGTTGACTGGGTTGAAGCCGGTAATGTAATGCAGGCGGCTTATGCCGAGCATGAGGGTTCGTTTCTTGTCGGCGTTGCGGCTGCGTTAAAAGCCCAGGAAGACGGAATTGTAAATCCGCGTTTTGGTTTTATTGGCGGGATGCCGGGCGCTGTAATTACAAAGTTTCAGGTTGGATATGTTCAGGGAATTCTTTCCATAATTCCTGGAGCGGAAATTGTTGACTATTATGTAGGAAGCTGGGATGATCCCGGGCTTGCAAAAACACAGGCAAGAAACTGGTACGACTCAGGCGTGTACGCAATTTTCTCTGCGGCTGGCAACAGCGGCAACGGCACAATTGCGCAGGCAAGAGAATATCGTCAAGCAGGCAGGAATGTTTGGGCTATCGGCGTTGACTCTGATCAATATGAAGAAGGTTTATATAACGCTGTAGAATCCGCCGTTCTCACATCGATGCTAAAGCGCGTAGAGAACAGTGTTATTTACGCTCTTAACGCTGTTAAAAATGGAACCTTTACTCCCAAGATAATTGTCTTTGACTTAAAAGCTGACGGCGTTGGTTATTCCGCTGCCAATTCGGCTCTTGGTCAAAATATAATCGATACATTGGAAACTGTAAAAAAACAAATTTCCGATGGGCGCATAACAGTTGCGGCTACGCTCGCCGATTCCATGAAAATACCGGGCTTTCCGCGAAACTTAAGAGCGATTGACGATTAAACCAGGCGCGATAGAAAATAAAATTCTTGCGGTCTTTACAAGCTCTAACGCTGTAGTAAGCGTAGTGGTTGTGTTTTTTGGATTTCTTGTCGCTACTTTAATTTTGATTATAATCGGAAGAAATCCTTCCGGCATGTATCAGGCGATTTTACAGGTTGTAACAGGTTTTGATTCAAGACGAGGCACATGGAATGCCCGTTATGTCGGAGAATGGCTTGTTATGTCCATGCCTCTTATCCTCTGCGGATTGAGCATGGGGTTTTCCGCCCGCGCCGGGCTTTTTAATATCGGAGCGGAAGGGCAGTATATAGCGGGATTAACAACCGCTCAAATAATCGCTATTTTTTTTCCGGGAATATTTTTTGTTCATTTGGCTGCCGCTGTGTTAGGTGCAATAACAGCCGGCGCTTTGTGGGGCGGCATCGCTGGTTTTTTTAAGGCAAGGTATAAAGTCTCGGAAGTTGTTACCACAATCATGATGAATTATATAGCTCTCTTTCTTCATCGTCTTATAACAATGAGAATCCCGGGCAGCAGCACTTTTAGAACAGTAGAGCTTTCCGCTACAGCGGCACTTTCAAATCCTGCGCTGGCTTCGCTTACAAATAATTCAAGGCTTAATAACGGAATATGGCTGGTAATATTTTCTGTTTTAATTTATTGGCTTATAATGGAAAAAAGCGTTCTTGGATTTTCTCTTAGAGCGGCTGGATTTAACAAAGACGCCGCAATGTACTCAGGCATTCGTGTAAAAACAAATATTACAATCGCAATGGCAATTTCTGGAGCGTTCGCGGGACTTGCGGGAGCGATTGTCTCGCTTGGAATTTTTAGTTACGGAAGAATATTAACAGCTTTTGAAGGATATGGTTTTGACGGAATCGCTGTCGCTCTTGGCGGCAACTGTACCGCGATAGGAATGACCATTATGGGGTTATTGTTTGGTTTATTAAAATCAGCGCAACCGCTTATGCAGTCACGCCAAATTCCAAGAGAAATTGTAAATATAATTATGGGTCTTGTAGTAATTTTTATTTCACTGCGGCCCGGCATTCAAATGTTTGCGCAGTGGCGGGCGAAAGTAAAAACACGCACTTCCTTCGCAAGAGAGGAGGCTTGATGCTTCCTTCAACATTGATGATTGTAGCTCCAATTTTAATAGCAGCGATTGGAGGCATGATTTGCGAACGCGCCGGCGTTGTAAATATCGCCCTTGAGGGGTTGATGTCCATGGGAGCAATGACAGCCGCGATTACGCATGTGTTACTCGAAACTAAAATAGGTTTTTCACTTCCGCTTGCGCTGATTACAGCTTCTCTCGCCGGAGGATTATTTTCTGTTATTCACGCGTTCGCTTCCGTTTCATTAAGAGCTGATCAGGTGATTTCCGGCACAGGGATTAATTTGCTTTCAAACGGACTTACTGTTTTTATCTGTCAGCTTGTGTTTCGTATGGATCGATCCGTAAGTTATAGAATGGGACTGCTGCCTGGTATTTTTGGAATCTATCCGACAGTGTGGATTGCGCTTTGTATTCTTCTGGTTTCATGGTTTATGCTGTATAAGCGTCCCGCAGGTCTTCGTCTTCGCGCTGCCGGTGAATATCCGCAGGCGCTTTCGGCAGCCGGAGCCAATGTTGTTAAAATCCGGTATATAGCGATTATAATTTCCGGTCTTCTTGCAGGTCTTGCCGGAGCCTGCGTTGTTCTTACGCAGGATATACAATTTACTGTTAATACAATTAACGGAAAAGGTTTTATCGCTCTTGCCGCTGTTTCGTTTGGACGCTGGCTTCCGCTGGGAGTGCTTGGAGCGAGTCTGCTTTTTGGACTTTCTTCAAGTTTTGCCGTAAATGTTTTTAATATAAGAAGCCTTGATTTTATGCCGTCGGAAGTTTTTAACATGCTGCCGTATCTAATTACGCTTTTAACGCTTGTTGTTTTTTCCGGAAAAGATTACGCTCCAAAAGCTGTCGGGCAGCCTTATGATCCGGAAATAAATACCTGAATAGTTACAGGGACGCAGTTTAAAACATTCTTGGTTATAAAATATAAAAGATGTAACTTATTTATAGAATACTTTTTTGAGAGGCATATAAATGACTATATTGGAAATTATATTAATTGCCTTTGGGTTATCGATGGACGCTTTCGCGGTATCAATTACGCTTGGTCTGTCAGTTGAAAAACCAAAAAAAATAGAGATAATGATCCCGGGAATATATTTTGGTTTTTTTCAGGGGTTAATGCCGACGATTGGTTTTTTCGCGGGGTTTTATTTTACAAATATCGCGGCAAATTTTGAACATTGGATTGCGTTTGTTCTGCTTGGTTTAATCGGCGGAAAAATGATAAAAGACAGCTTATCAAAAGACGAAAAAGAAAATGATAAAAATGAAAACGTTTTTAATTTTACAAAAATGCTGTTTTTGGCAATTGCGACAAGCATAGACGCTTTGGCAGTAGGGGTAACGCTTGCTTTTTATAAAGTAAATATATTAATGGCGGCAATAATAATTGGTTTAATTACATTCATTATATCCATGGGCGGAGTTAAAATAGGTAATATATTTGGAATTAAATTTAAATCAAAAGCGGAATTTATTGGCGGAGCTGTTCTTGTTTTATTGGGAATAAAATTTGTCATTGAACATTATATTGGCAGATAAAATTTTTAATCATTCATTTTAACACAACTTCTGTTCTGCCGTATCCGCCCAACTCTGGGCGCGAAAAATGAAACTCAGCTACCGCAGGATTGCTTCCCAAATAATCGTGAACACCCTGGCGCAGAATTCCATATCCTTTACCATGAATAATAGCGAAATTTTTAAGTCCGTTTAGTACAGCGGCTTCCACTTGGCGGCGGACAAGTTCCATTGCTTCTTCAAAACGCATACCGCGTATTTTTAATTCATAAACCGCTTCATTTGCCGTGCCGTATTCGGCGTCCCATGAAACTTTTTTGTTTGGCTGATTCTGTTTTTGTTTTTGTTCAATTGGAATTAAATCGTTTTCCGGAAAACTCATTTTTAACGAGCCTATTTCTACCAGCCATGTTGCAAACCCTGCGCTTTTTTTATCGGCTCGTATAATTACACCGCGCTGTTTTGATTTTCCCGCGAATACTTCCATACCGGGCGTAAAAGCCGCTGTCTGCGAACCGTCCGCGTTATGTGATTTATTTTCTTCCCTTAAAATTTGATCCTGTATTGTTCGTTCTTCCAAAGCGAGCGCTTCGCTTTCCTTTTCCGCGCTTAAGCCAAGCTCATTCAAAAATTCTTTAACTTTTAATGTTTTTTCGCGGGTTACTTCGCCTTCTTTTAATTCCCGAACAAGGTTTTCGAGCGTTTTTCGGCTTTCACGAAGAAATTGCTGCAAAGAATCAACAGAGCCCCGTTTTAATACAGCTTCTCTTTGGCGAAGCTGTAATTCTTTTAAGTCGGCTTTTCTTTTTTCTTCCCTTAAACTATTATGCTCCAATACGCTTTTCTTTTCCATTCCCGCAAGTTCTCTTTGTTTTTCTTCAAGGCTTTTGATTATTTCGCTAACATCAGTTTTTTCATCATCGATATAATTTCTTGCGGTTGTAATGATGGCACTGTCAAGCCCGTTAGCTTGCGCGATATCAATCGCTCTGCTTTCTCCGGGAAGGCCATTAATGATTTTATATGTCGGCGAAAGCGTATGAGCGTCGAATTCAACGGAAGCGTTTTCTACGCCTTGTCTTGTGTAGCCGTAGTGTTTTAGGATTCCATGATGAGTTGTAACTATCATGCGTGATCTTTTTTCGATTAGAAAATCCAGGACAGCCATCGCTATCGCTCCGCCTTCCTGCGGGTCTGTTCCGGAACCGAGTTCGTCGAGTAAAATAAGTGATTTTTCGTTTGCGTGAGAAGTAATTGCGGATATATTTGTAATGTGAGCTGAAAATGTAGAAAGAGACTGGTTAATCGACTGCTCGTCTCCAATGTCGGCGAAAATACCGTCAAAGATTGGGAGGGCGCTTCCTTCGTCAAGAGGGAGAGCAAGCGCGCTTTGGTTCATCATTGCAAGGAGCCCAAGTGTTTTTAGCGCGACGGTTTTTCCTCCCGTGTTTGGGCCTGTGATGATTAAAGTACGCGTGCTGCCGCTCATTTCTATATTGATTGGAACCGGTTTTTTTAATAAAGGATGGCGTGCTTTTTTTAATAAAAGGCTCTGGTTGCCGCCTGTTTTTGCGGCAAAGCGTCCGTTAATCGCAATGGAATATTTTGCTCTTGTCCGCAAACATTCAAGATCGATAACTATCTTATGAAAAGATTTAAGAATTTCTGCCTGAGTTGCAATATTTTCTGTTAACTCACGCAGTATTTTTTGGACTTCCGCGTCGAGATTGCGTTTTTCTATTAAAAGCTCGTTGTTTTTTTCTACAGCTTCCAAAGGCTCAATAAAAATTGTCTGTCCGCTTCCTGAAACTTCATGGACAATCCCTGGGATTCTTCCCCTGTAATTTGATTTTACCGCAAGCACAGCTCTTCCGTCTCTTTGGGATGGAAGCGGCGACTGAAGCATTCGTTTATAATCGTCCGCCGATGAATAGCGGGAAACTGCGCTGTTTAATTCCTTTTCCAGGCTGCTTATGCGCCTTTTTATTGCACGTAACGCAGGAAGATCACGCAGATTGCCCTCTCTGTCAATTATCTTGAATATTTCAGCAGATACGCCGGCACATTCAGGAAAATCACATTTTTTTATAATCAATTGATTTTGGTCTTGATTTTTTATAATCCAGTTTATTAATTCGTCCGCGCGTTCTACAAAAAGTCCTATCGCGAGAGCTTCGTCCAAATCCAAAACAGTTCCTTGAGTTTCTATCTTTGGCAGAAGAAAACCAATGGAAGGAAGCCACGAGCGTGGTTCATCATTGCGGGTTTTAATCAATGTATAAATAAAATTTACAGTTTGCTTTGTTTCTTCTATCGAGTCATCGTAAACAGGAGATGAATCTTTTATTATTGCCGCCGCCTCTTCGCTTACAGCAAAAGATGCCGCTTGCTCCATGATATATGGATATTCAAGAAGGTTTTGCGTTTTTGCTTCAAGCGTTTGTTTATCTGTTTTAATATTCATTGCTTTCCTTGCCTTCCAGCTCGTCTATTATTCTTAGAAAACTTTCATAGCGATCTTCATGGATAATTCCCGCGTGCACGGCTTCCATAATTTTACAACCCCGCTCTGATCTGTGAGAGCATGAAGCTCCAAAGCTGCATTTACCTGCGAGATCCGCAAACTCACGCATGTATGTTACAACTTCACCGGAATTAACGCCGTCGGGAACAAACAGCCGTACTCCCGGAGTATCAATTATTTTGGTTTCGTTGGAAAGTAAAAACATAATTGACATTGTGGTGGTATGAACGCCCCTGTCGTATTTTTGATTTAAGCCGCCTTCTTTAATGTTAAAACCCGGCTCCAGCGTGTTTATAATGCTTGATTTTCCAACTCCTGACTGTCCTGTTAATACGCAAGTCTTTCCTGAAATTTCTTTGCGTAATTCTTCGATTCCTTCGCCTGTTTTTGACGACACGCGCAGAACTTTATATCCAATGCGGACATATTCTTCCAGACGCTCATCAATATCAATATTATCGTACTTTAGATCATTTTTATTGCAGATAACAATTGATTTTATTCCTGCTATATCAGACTGAAGTAAAACCCTGTCAAGAAAACGGGGACGGAATGGAGGAGAGACAGGAGTGCAAAGGCAAAGAACAAGATCAATGTTAGCTGCCAATAACTGGCTTAAAGACCCTTTCTGGTTAAACCTGCTAAAATAATTTCGCCTTTCTTGTACAGAAAGAATCATGGCTGTACCTGAATTTTTTTCCCGTTCTGCGGTTACAAAGTCTCCCGGAGCGATTGGATTGTACGCCTCTTCGCCGCCTTTTAACACTTTTCCTTTTATACGGCATTCAAGCTCCTGCGCGCCTTCGTCTGTTTCGATGCGTACCGTTATAATGTTGCGTGACCCCCGTATAACAAGGCCTTTAATTATTTCCGTTTCTTTTTTCATGGTGTGTCTAATAAGCAAAGAGAAAAGCCTGATAACTGCGCCCTTTTCTGCCAGGAGGCTTGCGCTTCTTGCGCTCCTGTCAGTAATAACCGGTATGCAGGTTTAACATTATTCCTGGCGCGAAGGGCGCAATTTTTTTCATCCAGCAGAAACTCAATCCTTTTTGTAACTCCGTCAAGGGAATCGAATACTTTTATTGAGTAATCAGGATTGGACGCTTCCATATGAAAAACATCAAGAAGGTATAAAAAATGAGTGCAGCCAAGCACAAGAGTATCCGCGCCCTGTTTGTAAAAAAGCTCTATATATTTTTTAACTATTTCTGTTTTTTCTTCCTCCTGCGCATTATCAAAACGCTGTTCTACAAATTCGACAAGATCGGGAGCCGCAATTCCGATTATTTCATATGTCTCTTTGCCGCCGTTTTCGCATTCTTCCAAAAGACGGCGGATATAAGGATCATTGATTGTCCTCTCTGTTCCAAGAACGCCGATTTTGCCGGATTTACATGCTTTAAGCGCGGGTTTTATCGCCGGAACCGTTCCTACAAATTGAAGCTTCCCAAAATTCTGGCGCAGAGGTTCCAAAGCAGAAACTGTGGCAGTGTTACAGGCAAGAGCGATAATTTTTGGGTTAATTGTATTAATAATTTTTTCTGTTAAGGAAATTAATATGGAAGAAAGATCATTTTTTTTGCGCGGACCGTAAGGAAAGTTTTTTCTGTCCGCAAGATAGCATACTTCTTCTTCAGGATTTTTTTCGATAAAATCCATGCAATATGGGAGTCCGCCGATGCCTGAATCTAAAAATAAAACCGGTCTATTGTCCATAATTAACTGAATAAATTATCAAATGCCGCTTTGGAAGAGGCGGCGTTTTCTTTTTCTTTTGCCGCGGCGCTTTGGTTTTTGAACTTGGCGTCAAGGGAAAACCAGTCGCAGAAATTCGCGCGCTCTTTATCAGACTGAGGTTCCGCGCTTGTTTCGCGGCAGTCACCCCTCGTTCCCGGAAGAAAGAAGCGGCAATTTTTACATGAACGCAGATCTTTTCCGCATTTTTGACATCTTAGAGAACGCCCGATTGGTTCCGGGTC
>JGI24695J34938_10001321_pt1 | contig 21500 bp, 18 predicted proteins | sample TergutCo191P3_FD_34938 | JGI IMG/M metagenome (IMG submission 34938)
AAAGTTTTATATCAGGGTGCCAACGTAAACATAGCGTCTTCACCTTCCGGCACTGGATATGGCAGGTTGAAATTTTCCGTTGCTGCGATTCTGAATACAGGTTCTTCGTCTTTTATTTTTTGGGCTGTGCTGTGCGGCTCCAAAGAAAACTGCGCTAACATGCCTCGAATTTTTTCCTCGTTTTCCTCTTTAATAACAAAACCCCAGTTTGGAATTATCTCCTGCACGCATGATATAAAAGGTTTGTATGCGGAAAGTTCAGTAAATTTTTCCACATTTCTAATGCGCAAAATATACATGGGATCAATGGAAGAATCGCTGTATATGCGAAGCCAATCGCCTAAAGCGTTTGCCACATTTTGCACGGCGTTGTTCCAAAGCATAAAATCTTGAACAAAGTTCTTTGGAAGATCGGAGCGCAAGCCGTTTAAAAAAGATTCTTTGCCAAGCGCAAAGCGCAGAGGGTCTTCTTCATTTTTCACCTGCGCAAAGCATGACATTTGAAAAATTCTCAGTGCGCCGTTGCTCTGCGATAAAAACCATTCGAAGTTTGAGCTGCTGGAGATAATTGGCTCCGCTAACTGCTCTTTTGAGCGCTTTGCAAAAAAAACATTTTCTCCGAATTCGGAAAGAGAAAACATGAAAATATTTTTTTTCTTCATCTGCATTTTCAATATTCCCAAAATCCAAAGTTCTCTAAGCGGTGCGGGCAATTGGATCCAACCTGCGGAGTTTTTGTTTTTAAGCAGCCTTGAGCGGGTATCGTGCGGCCAAAATATTCGTGTTGCGTTTGATGCGCTAACCGGCTTTTCAAAGAGCTTTAAAAGTTTAAGCAATTCACCTTTGTTTTTGAACCTCTCACGTTCCCACCAAAAAAGAAATTCGGAAAAAAGCCTGAACCCGTTATTTTGCAGAAAATCGTAAGCGGGAGCGAGCAATTTTAAAACGGAGCTTTCGGTGTCTTTTGCTATCCATTTTTCAGAGAGCAAAAAGGCAAACTGCATGCGAATTTCATCTTCTGTTATAGCGTTGTCAATGTTTTTGTTGCCGGCAAAAATCTCGGCGATAATTTTTTTTGTCGTGTGGCTGAACGAGAGATCTTTTTTAATGGAAATTTTGCCGAGCTGTATTTTGGAAAGCATGAACAGCAAGCGCAATTCTACTTTTTTCTCGTTGGAAATCCATATTGCTGAGTCGGTTGCTTCTTCGGCTTTGCTTATAGAGCTCAAAAAAGAATCTTCAAAATCCGAAAATCCGTAATAAACGCCTGCTCCCTGGCATTTGGCGTACCATATAAACATTTCGCTTGCCGCTTCGGTCAAAAAGATGAGAAGAGATTTTTGATCCGTATCTAAAATGCGTTCCAGTTCCCTAAAGTGCAAGCCTCTGCTTCCGCTTATGTATATCAAATTTAAAGCTTGGAGTTCCCATTCGTTTCTCTTTTGCATCCATTTTTGCCGTCTGTCTTCGTTTAAAATTTCGCTCCGCAATTCGTCAAGTATTTTAGAATTCTGCACAAGTCCGCTTTTTTTTGTAAACTTTGTGCGCAAAGTGCTCAAATAAGAGCCTGGCGCACTTTTTAGATGCTCTTGAATAGAGTGTAAATTTTTATTCATGGGGGGGATAAGATACAAAATTCGAGCTGCAAGCATTATTTTTTACTATGTTTCCTCAATGCGAATTCTAGTTTTAAATTGCGGTTCTTCTTCTGCGAAGTTTGCTATTATAGATACTGCCGATGGCAGGGCTTCTGTTAGCGGCTCTGTGGAAGAAATTGGTGTTAGCGCTCGTTTAAAGGCAGAGAAAGGCGGCGAGGTTTATAAACGGGGTGTTGATGCTCCCAATCATAGCCATGCGCTTGCCGTTATACAGAACTTTCTCGTAGAAGTTGGCGAGGACAAGGGCATAGCTGCCGTTGGGCATAGGGTTGTGCATGGCGGTGAAAAATTTTCAAAATCCGTTTTGATAGACGGTGAGGTTTTGAAGGTGATAGGAGAGTGCTCTTTGCTGGCACCTTTGCACAATCCTCCGAATTTGCAGGGCATAGCCGCAGCGCAAAAGAATTTTCCCGAGCTTGCCCAAGTAGCTGTATTCGATACCGCCTTCCACAGAAGCATGCCCAGGCACGCTTACCTTTACGGGCTTCCATACAGCCTTTACGAGGAATATAAAGTTCGTCGCTATGGTTTTCACGGCACCTCTCATCGCTTTGTGGCAAGCCGGACAGCGAAGCTTTTAGAGAAAAGCCCGGAAGAGTTGTGCTTGATAATAGCGCATTTAGGAAATGGTTGCAGTGCTACTGCGGTGAAGTTCGGTGAGTCTGTGGACACCACTTTGGGCTTAACCCCGCTGGAGGGCATGGTTATGGGTACCAGATGCGGTTCCATAGATCCTGGCATTGTGCTTCATATAAATAAGGTTTTGGGTTATGATTTTGACGCTTTGAACAGGTTGCTGAACAAGTCGAGCGGGCTTTTAGGACTCAGCGGTATTTCCAGCGATATGCGCATTCTTTTGGAGAAGGCAGATGCCGGCGAGGAAAGGGCAAAGATTGCGATAGAGGTTTTTTGCTACCGTGCGGCAAAGGAGATAGCTTCTCTTATGCCCGCTCTTCCGAGGGTTGATGCTCTTGTTTTCACCGGTGGAATAGGGGAGAACTCAGAACCTGTGCGCAGCAAGATTCTGTCTCATCTGGAAATTTTCAAGTTGAATGTGTTGATAGTGCCTACAAATGAGGAACTCTTAATTGCGATGGATACGGAGGAGGTTCTTAAGTAAATCGTTGCGGATTTTCAGCAGAACCTCATCGTTATTTGCGTTTTTTTTCGTTTTGGTTTTTGTTTTTTTAACGTTTTGATTTTGGTTGTAGGGGCTGCCACAAGGGGCAGCCCCTACAACCATTGGGGCAGCCCCTACAACCGTGCTGATCTGTTTTGCTGTTTCAATGTCGATTTGGTTGTAAACCCTTTTGCCGGCTTTGTTTTTTTTCGGTTTTAAATCGGGGAATTTTTTTTCCCACGAATGTAAAACCTTAACCGGCACGCCTACCTGCTCCGCAGCTTCGGCGCTTGTAAAATACAATTTTTTGGTTTCAACCAAACCATATTTCATAAATTGGAATGTAGAAAATGTACCCTTTGATTGCCGGATATTATCCGCACAATTTGCGGGCCATTATGCTTTAATTCCACAAAACCTGAACCCAGAGCCCTTGTTCTTTGTAGCTCTTTTCCTTTTAAATTGTAGGATACAAGCTCAAATTCGCCGTTTATGCCGCTGATTTGCACCCCACCTTTGACTTGCATGGCACTTAATTTTTGCGTTTGCAAAGCGGTTATGGAGGTTAGCTGCAAGGGTTTAGCATCCGGCATCAGGGTTATTTTGCGGTACTTTATTTCGGCATTTTCCGTGTATGCTATGGAAATATCCGCAACATCAACCTTTAATATATGCAGGTAATCACCGATTATTTCAGCGTAAATTCCAAGGCTGTCCTGTGCAATATCATAGGTGTTTGAGCGTGGCAGGGCTATGTATCTTTTTTGGGCGGTATTCCAAATTGTGTCTTGGAGCGGGCCTTCAAAGATTTTGGCTGTGTCCACAATGTGTAGATATACAGGATAATGGTCTGTGGCGGCAGAAATGGACAGGTTGAATATAAGGGTATCTATGCCTTCTTTTTGCAAAAATGGGGTTATTGAGATGTTGCCGGTGGCCAAACTCAATTTTAAGCCGTTTGAATTCCAGCTTACCCCAGTATTCAGCAAATTTGGGTTTTTAAAGTATGAAAGGGACTTGGGATTACCCAGATTTACCTGCTTGAAAAATGGAATAACCACGCTTTTTGGAATTCTGAGCGCAGTGACAGCACTTTCATTTTGTCCACGGACATACACAAATATCGTATCCCTTCTTTTGCATTCCCTGTAAGCATCGCAGCCGCTTCTGCTGGAAAGCTCCAATGTGCTCCAGGAACCGATTGCGTTTTCTTCGCCCTCGCATAAGAGATTATTGTTTTGAATACCGCACTGTACAAGACCCGCTAATGTTTTTACCGAGAATCCTATTGTCCCGCTCTTATAAAACAAACTGTCCAAATTTATTATTGTTTCGGACTTTCCGGCTTCTAGCGAAAAGTTCTTTGAATAGTCTGCGTCAATAACAGGAAAAGTTTGCAAAGATGAGGTATAGCCTAAATGAACCGGCCCATTGATTACCAAAGAAACTGTATGCAGGTCGTTCTTGTGGTTTTTCAAGGAAAGCGGGTTTGAATATGTGTGGTAGCTTAAGTAATAGGAATTGATTTCCTTGATTGCTAAAGTTGATGCGTGTATAAGATTTCCGCCTGAATTTAAAACCAGTTCCTTTATAAGCCAGCCGTGGATTGAAGAGTTTGATACTAATTTCGTATTGCAAGACATCAGCAGGCGTGTAGCCTCATTTCCCCAATTTGCTCTGCTTAAACCTCTACAGTCCTGGTTTCTTTCGGGAGAATCCATCCAAGGCTCTGAGTTTCCTGTAATTATCACAGGAGGTTTTGAGCTTGGAGTGTATCCGTTGTCCATGAAAAATACATAGATTGCACTGTACGGGTACTGCTGCGATGCTGGCAAAAGAACTGCAAGCTCGTTGTAACCATTGTTATCTAAATCACTTATGGAAACCAAGTCTGTTCCAAAGCCGGAATTATTTTCAAAGAATAAACCATTTATGCCGGAAGCTAAGCCGGCATTGTTTGGTTGCGAAAAAGTCCAGGAATTTCCCTTTAGAGAGAAAAAATCTACCCTTCCGCTTTTATTTTTGCTAATCGAGTTGCCCATAGCAAGGTGATAAGTTTTTTCCGTTTCGCCGCTGTCTATGCCCAGCAAAGTCAAACGCTTATGAGTTCCTAACTGGGAACTCTCTTCCGTATTTGACATTAGCTCCGGCATATTCATGCTATGCAGAATACTGTAAGATGTTTTATTAGCTTCTGTTATGCTTATTTGCATCACAGTTAGCTTTTTAAAACTTGCAAAAAGCACCGTAGCTGTTTTTTTACTGTCGCTAAGCGAATCCAAGACTACCACTGCCTCTATCTTATTCCCGGAAGCTATGGGATGCACGCTTCCCAAAGTATTTCCATGGCTACTTGTAACATAGTAAGCGGTATCTCGGTCGCCAAGAAGCATTAAATTTGCGAAGGAAGAGTTTTTTTCTCCCAACGCCGCCGCCTGGTATTCATAAGATATGTACCCGAACTTTGGACTTCCGCTTCCTGCCCCACCGGTTCTAATAGAATCCGGCGTTGCAGATGTGAACCTTTGCGCAAAAACTTGCGCGCCTAAAACCAAAAGCAGGCTTAACGCCCTTAAACTTATAGTTTTCATAATAGACCTCCTATTTTTGTGTCTAATACTTAGACGCATTTTAAAAGATTTTTTTTTAAAAAAATGCATATTTTTTTTATTTTTTTCTATATTCCCCCCTATGTCTGAATTTTTTCGACAATTATTGACCCAATTTAGGGATATATGGCAAAGATTTAATCCTGTCCAAAAGGCCATTTTGGCTTCTGCAATGATTTTGATGCTTGCAGGCATGGTTGTAGTACTATCGTTACAGGTTGTAAGTTCTACGGATTCCCGCATGGCAACCCTTTATGCGAATATGGAGGTGGGGGCTGCGGCAGATATAACGGCTTTTTTGCAGGAGAACAAATACGAATATAAGTTGGATAACGATGGCCGTACCATTTTGGTGCCAAAAGACATTCTTTATGAAGTTCGCATGTCTTTAGCCAGAAGCGGGTTGCCCAGAGATCAGGGCAAGGGTTATGAGCTTTTTGATAAAAATCAGCTTGGTATGACGGATTTTGCTCAAAATTTGAATTATCGCCGTGCTGTGGAAACTGAGCTTTCGCGTTCCATTGAAACTTTTAACGAGGTTGAACGGGCCAGAATTCATATAAGCATACCAAAGCAAACCCTTTTTATGGAAAAAAAGGAAGAGCCTTCTGCCAGCGTTGTGATTAAGCTACGCCCTGGGGGGGATTTGCAGGAGAGGCAGATCAGAGGCATTCAACATTTGGTTGCGAGTTCAATAGAAAGTCTTAAAGCGAGGCAGGTGACAGTTTTAGACGCAGAAGGCAACATGCTCACAAAAGGTTACGCAGATAATGCGGTAGCCGAGATGACAGATCACAATATGGAACTTCGCCGCACTGCAGAATCTTATCTCAAACGGCAGGTTCTCTCTATATTAGATGGATTTTTGGGCCCAAACAAGGCGGCGGTAACTGTTTCGGCAGACTTGGATTTTGACCAGATAAGCAGAACTACCGAGAGCTATGACCCTACAAAGAGGGCTGTGCGCTCCGAGCAACGTGATGAGGGTACACGTTCGAATGTCCCACCCGAAGCTGGTAGCGAAACAAAGGATGCTTCCATTACCAATTATGAGGTGAACAGATCGGTTGCGCAAATAATAAGCAGCCCGGGCACAACAAAAAGGCTTACGGTGTCTGTTATGGTGGATGGCCTTTATGAGCGTGATTCGGCATCCGGGAAAAAAGTCTATAGGCCACGTTCGGAAACCGATGTAGCGATCATTACCGGCATGGTTAAGAATGCCGTTGGCTATTCTCAAGACAGGAACGACAGCGTTTATGTAGCTTCCATGCAATTTGACCGCAGCTACTGGGAAGAAGAGCAGGCGGCAATGGCGCAGATGGGCAGCAAGGAGCAATGGGAAACCTGGGCTTTGAGAATAACGATAATTCTTATAGTTATTTTAGCCTTTGTGTTCTTGAGAATGGTTGCTCTCAGTTTGATAAGAGCTATGAATCCTCCGGTGCCTCGTCACAGGGAAATTTCCATTGAAGCGGAAACTGAGGATGTGCCTGAGCCTGTTCGCAAGCAAAATGAACTTATAGAAAAGATAAGCGATTGGGTTATAGCCAATCCGGAGCCTACGGCCAACACTATAAAAATGTGGATGATAGACGGCTCCGAAACGCAGAGCTCCAGCAGAAAGAAGAAGTAGCTAAAACAGGTTTGGTCCTTTTTTTCTTGCTTCTTCTATTGGGGTTAGGTTTTTTTCCTCTTTTCGGTTCAATGAGTCTCTTAGCTTTTGCTGCTTTTCAAAGTTTTCCTGCAAAAAGGCGGTTTGCTTGGTTTTGTTTAAGATAGATTCCGCTACAAAGACCGCTCTGCCGGCATCTGAAACATAGACTACGGCTTGTTTGCCGGCCGGCGCTATTTTTGCTGCGGTGTGGAGGGCAGAGGTTGTTGCGCCGCCTATCATAACCGGGATATCAAGGTTCTCTTTTGAAAGGGTTTCCACAACAAAGCTCATTTCGGCGAGACTTGGGGTTATAAGCCCGGAAAGACCAACCAAATTCGGAGCGTGTTCCTTTACCGCTTCCAAGATTTTTTCCGCAGGGCACATCACGCCTATGTCTATTATCTCGTAGTTGTTGCATGCCAGCACAACCGAGACTATGTTCTTTCCAATATCGTGCACATCGCCTTTCACCGTTGCAAGCAATACTTTACCGGCCTTTGCCCCCAGGCTCTTGCGCTCGGCTTCAATGTAGGGCTGCAACACGGCAACCGCCTTTTTCATAACCCTTGCGCTTTTTACAACTTGAGGCAAAAACATCTTTCCTTCGCCGAACAATTCGCCCACCTTGTTCATGCCGTTCATCAAGGGTTCCTCTATCACTTTTAGCGGGCTGCCAAATGCTATGCGTGCTTCTTCTGCATCCGCTTCTATGAATGTGTCAATGCCTTTTATCAGGGCGTGGGATATGCGTTCGTTTACGGGTAAATCACGCCATTCCTGTTTGGTTTGTTGGTGCGCAACATTTTGTGCCCCTGCGGTGGGCGCATAGTGCAACAATTTGTCGGTCGCATCTTCGTTGCGATTGAAAATCAAATCTTCTATCAGCTCACGTTCTGCAGCAGGAATATCATCGTAAATGGGCAGGGCGCCGGCATTCACTATGCCAAAATCCATGCCGGCTTTTGAGGCGTGGTATAAAAAGCAGGAGTGCATGCTTTCTCGGAGCGCATTGTTGCCCTTGAAGGCGAAGCTCAAATTTGAGATGCCGCCCACAATGTGGGCATGCGGCAAATTAGCCTTTATGAACTTGCAGGTTTCAATAAAATCCTTTGCGTAATTCGCATGCTCGGCAATGCCTGTGCCTATGGAAAGAACATTGGGGTCAAAGAAAATATCGCATGGATTGAAATTGAGTTTTTGCGTGAGCAAATCGTATTCCCTTTTGCAAACTTCAATCCTTTTCTCATAGCTGCTCGCTTGCCCATGTTCATCAAAAGCCATGCACACAAGAGCAAAGCCCATTCGCTTCACCTCTTTCGCTTTCTTTAAAAATGCCTCTTCGCCTTCCTTTAAGCTCAAAGAGTTCACAATGCCTTTTCCGGGAAAACATTCCATGCCTGCAAGCAACACCTCAAAATCCGAACTGTCCAGCATAATAGGGCATTTTGCCGCTGCCGGTTCCGAGACATAGAGGTTCACAAAGTGGCGCATTTTTTCTTTTGAATTGAGCAAGCCGTCGTCAACATTTATGTCTATAATCTGAGCTCCGTTTTCAATTTGCGCAACGGAAAGTGCTATTGCATCGCCCCAGTTATCCTCTCTTATCATCTTTGCGAACTTTAAGCTGCCTGCCATGTTGTTTCGCTCGCCTATGTTTATAAAGTTGCTGTTTTCCGTGATCTCAACGGGTTCAAGGCCGGAGAGCCTTGTTTTTTTTTTTATTTCGGGGATCTTTCTCGGGGCTTTGTTCTGCACCGCTTTTTTCATTGCGGCGATTGTCTCCGGCGTTGTGCCGCAACAGCCGCCCACTATGTTTACCCACCCGTTATCGGCAAACTTTTCAATGTGCTTTGCCATGCCCTCCGGAGTTTCGTCATAGCCGCCGAGTGGGTTTGGAAGCCCTGCGTTGGGGTATGCACTGATAAAGGTATTTGCGATTCTTGAGAGTTCAGCGATATGTTTCCCCATCTCTTCTGCGCCAAGTGCGCAGTTGAGTCCAATGCTGAACAGGTCATAGCCGGCTACCGAATTCCAAAAAGCCTCCAGTGTTTGCCCGGCCAAAAGCCTGCCCGAAGCATCGCTGATTGTTCCCGAAACCATAACGGGTACTTTTATTCCCCGAGCCTCCTGCTCAAGCTCTGCCGCATAAAGAGCGGCCTTGCAGTTGAGGGTATCGAATACCGTTTCTATCAGGAGAATATCGGCTCCGCCGTCTAGAAGCCCTTGTATTTGCGTTTGATATGCGTTTGCCAGTTCCCTGAATGTCACAGCTCTGCCGGCAGGGTCTTCTACCTTGCTTGCCATGCCGGAAGCTTTGGAGGTAGGGCCTATGGATCCGGCTACAAAGCATTTGCCGCCGAATTTTTTAATGGCTCGTTTCGCTATTTCCGCAGCGGTTTTGTTCAATTTATAACATTCGTTTTCCATTCCGTAATCAGCCTGGCTTACGGCGTTTGAGTTGAATGAGCAGGTTTCTATTATATCTGCGCCGGATTCCAGGTATTCCAAGTGGATGCTTTCTATTGCTTCGGGGTGAGTTAGCACCAGAGAGTCGCTTGCGGCTAAGTTGTGTCTTTGAATCATAGTGCCCATTCCACCATCTAATAGCAGAATACGCTCTTTTGCGAGGGTAAATAGTTCGTTCATGATTGAAAAGTAGTATTTTTTTACTATATTAATGAGGTTGACGAAAAAGGGAGAGTAAATGAGTGAAGAAATTTGCGTTGCTAGGCAGCCTATCCTGAACAAGGATAAGGAATTGTTTGGTTACGAGTTATTATTTAGAAGCAGTGCGAGCTCCACAGGAAACAAAGCCGGTTCCATTACAAGTGATTTGAATGCGACCGCTGTTGTTCTGGATAATGTTTTAAACAACATAGGAATAGATAAACTTGTGGACAATTCGTTGGCCTTTTTAAATTGCAGCTATGATTTTTTGCTCAGTGAAATTCCTTTAAGTTTGAATAAGGATATTTTTGTTATTGAAATTTTGGAAAGCGTGAAAATAGATGAGAAAATTGTGGAATCCATCAGAAAATTGCATGAGGGTGGATTTAAAATAGCGATAGACGATTTTGTGCCAACTAAGGAAAAACTTGCAGAGATTAAGCCTATTGTTCCTTACTTGAGTTTTGTCAAGCTTGAATATCCGGAAATAAAGGATACTAATCTTTTGCGCAGCGTAGTAAAGTCTTTTCAGCAAAAGAACATTTTGGTTTTGGCAGAGAAAATAGAGACGGAAAATGATTTTAAAATATGCAATGATGCGAACGCAGATTTATATCAAGGTTACTTTTTCACAAAACCGGAAAATATAAAATCTATAAAGATAAGCTCGGATTCCATAGGGGTTTTGCGAATTCTAGCTTTAATGAATAAGCCGGAATTAGATATGACGGAATTGGAAAAGGAGTTTAAAAATCTACCGGATTTAACGATAACATTGTTAAAATACTTGAATTCCGCAGCTTTTGCGATGCGTTCCACAATAACGAGTATTCGGCACGCTTTAAGCCTGCTGGGAACTTCCAATTTAAAAAAGTGGTTGTTGATTGTGGCTTATGCCGGTTCATATTCCAGCGCAGAAAAATCGCCTCTTTTGATGAATGCTACAATGCGTGCAAACTTCTTCGGAGAAATGGCAAAGAAGCTGAATTGGTCGCTTGAGCAGACGGAAAAGGTTTATTTAATGGGTTTGATAAGTCATTTGGATGCGCTTTATCAAACATCGCTGGACAACGTGCTTAAGCAAATATCCCTAGATGATGAAATATCCTCTGCTTTGCTGGAAAAGGCAGGAGTAATGGGAGCATTTATAAATTTAATAAATCTTATTGAGAGTGATGATTTCAAAAATATGGACAATTGTTTAACAGACTTAGCGCTTTCATCAGATGAGGTAAGCGAGTGCTTGAATTTGGCTTATAAGAATTCTATTATAACATAAGACTTTATTGCGTAGCTGCTCCTCTGGCTGCATTCAAAATATCCATAACCTGAAACTCAAAAGGGTAGCCATTGGGGCCGGAGATTTTATCTTTTACGGATTTTACGGTATATGTTATGGTGGACTCGTCACGATTGAAAAATTTGCTTATTTCAGTTGAAGAAAGACCTGTTTGCTTGCACAGGTAAATGGCTATTTTACGGGATGTATTCACCGGTTCCATGCGATTTTTTCCGCAGAGAGTTTCCACGGGAATTCCGTAGGCAACAGCCGCTGCCGTTGCTATGGATTGCATTGAGGGGGCTTTGCCCGCAGAGCTTTTTTCACCATATATGGAGCGAATTATTTGCGGAGTTATTTCGCATTTCAAGTGCGTTTGCCTTGCTGCAAGCTCGTTTATCACTCCTTCAAGCGAGCAGATATTTTCGCCAAGTTTTTCTGCTATCGGTTTCCAGCAATCTTCAAGCGCAGCCACATTGGATAGCCCTTTTTCCTGCGCTTTTTGGCGCAAAATGGCTATGCGGGTTCGCAAGTCCGGCTTTTTCAGTTCGCATTTAATGCCCATTTTCAAAAAGGTTTCCAGCTCGACTGTAGGGAGATTTTTGCTTTTGGAATTTCTGGTTATGACTATGGAACGCCCTTTGTTTTTTAAGGTTTTCAGTATGTTTAAAAGTTCATTTTGAGTGTTTTCGTGGGTGCAAATATCCTGTAAATTGTCGAATAGAAGAATATCGGCTTGATAGAGAGCTAAATTGCCTTCGTTTCTCTCTTTGAAAAAACGGTCTGCATCCCATAACACGGCTTTTTTTGCCCATTTTGCCACAGCTTCGTGCCCTATAGCGTGAAGCAAATGCGTTTTGCCAAGTCCAGCCTGGCCGTTTATGATCAGAAAATTATCGTGATCGCTGGGTTTAGTAGCTATTATTTTTGCGCATTGCAGCGCAAATTCGTTGGAAGTTCCGGTGATAAAATTACTCAGGTAATATTTTTCGCAGAAATTGCTGAGTTTGTTTTTCGCAGGTTTTTTTATTTCCGGTGGCGGTGCTAATATGAGTTCTTCTTTTGCTTGCGGCGCAGAGATTGAAATTTTGCTTATGCCGGAATCTATGCTTTGAGCGATGATCATGAAGGGTTCGTAAAAGCGTTCCAGGAACCATTCTTTAGCAAAATTGCTGGGGGCTTCAATATTTAATACGCCGTTCTCTGTGGATATGTGTTTTATGGCAGAAAGCCATGATTCTTTGGGTTTTGTGCTTAAAAATACCGAAAGGCACTGCTCCCACAGGGGAGCAGGCCGTTCAGCAGCGTTTATATTGACATTCACAAACACGATATAAATATCAAAAATTTTGAGGCACTTTGCAAGTGGTTTACAGGGGGGGGTTGGCAATGGAGCCAGCAACTGCCTTGATTTTTTATTTTTTTAAAAACTATTAATAGATTATTAAATTACTATTAAGAATATATAATATGATTATTAAATATTTATAAGTTTATTATTAACTAAAAAAAGATTTTTCACATGATCGGCCTAAGTTTCAAAACGGAACTTTAAAAACCTGAGTAACGTTTCAAAATGAAACCTATTTATAGGGTAAATGCTGTTTTTCGCTTAAAAACGCCGTTTCTTGTAATGGCATAAATTTTGCTTTTTATATGGCGAAAGAAAATTTTCACTTAACCGAGAGGTAAATATGTCCATTAAACCGCTTGCAGACCGTGTTTTAATTGAGCCGGTGGAAGCAGAAACAAAAACTCAGGGTGGAATCTTTATTCCAGACAATGCAAAGGAAAAGCCCATGCAGGGCATTGTAAAGGCTGTTGGAGCAGGCCGCAGGAGCGATAAGGGCGAAATTATAGCCATGGAGCTCAAGGTGGGCGACAAGGTGCTTTACGGTAAATATAGCGGAACAGAGATTACCGTTGATAGCAAAAACTATTTAATAGTTAAAGAAAACGATATTTTGGCGGTTCTTTAACATTCAATTCAAAACAGGAGAGACACAATGGCAAAACAGTTGAAATTCGATATTCAAGCCCGTGAAGCACTGATGCGTGGCGTTGATAAACTTGCAAATGCAGTAAAGGTAACTTTGGGCCCAAAAGGCCGTAACGTTATGCTCGGCAAATCCTTTGGCGCACCCGCAGTCACAAAAGACGGCGTAACCGTTGCCAAAGACATTGAGCTGGAAGACTCATTTGAAAACCTCGGTGCTCAGATGGCTCGTGATGCGGCTTCCAAAACCAGCGACATTGCCGGTGACGGAACCACAACAGCAACCGTTCTGGCTCAGTCCATAGCCCGTGAAGGCTTAAAGAATGTTGCAGCCGGCGCAAACCCAATGGATATAAAGAGGGGCGTTGATGTAGCAGTTACAGCAGTTACAGAAGCCATAAGCAAAGCTTCCGTAAAGGTTAACGGCAAAGAGCATATCACTCAGGTCGCATCAATTTCCGCAAACAATGATCCGGAAATAGGCAAATACATAGCAGATGCTATGGAAAAAGTCGGTAACGATGGCGTTATAACCCTTGAAGAGTCCAAAACCGCAGACACAACCCTTGAAGTTGTTGAAGGAATGCAGTTTGACCGTGGCTATTTAACTCCGTATTTCGTGACAAATACCGAAACTATGGAAGTTCAGTTGGAAAATCCGAGCATTTTGCTGTACGACAAAAAGATCAGCTCAATGAAAGATTTGCTCCCGACTTTGGAAGGCATTGCAAAATCAGGCAAATCCCTCCTAATAATCGCAGAAGATGTTGATGGCGAAGCTCTTGCAACTCTTATAATAAACAGAATGCGTGGCACTCTTAAAGTTGCAGCAGTTAAAGCTCCGGGCTTTGGCGACCGCAGAAAAGCCATGTTGGAAGACATAGCTATTTTGACCGGCGGCCAGCTTGTAAGCGAAGAAACCGGCGCAAAACTCGAAGATGTTCCTCCCAGCGTTCTTGGCCAGGCAAAGTCTATTATAATAGACAAAGACAATACCACCATAGTAGAAGGCGCAGGCAAAAAGAAAGATATAGACGCTCGTGTTGGCCAGATCAAAAAGCAGATCGAAGACACCACAAGTGATTACGATCGTGAAAAGTTGCAGGAACGCTTGGCAAAGCTCTCCGGTGGCGTTGCGGTTATCAAAGTTGGCGCAGACACTGAAGTTGCAATGAAAGAGAAAAAAGACCGCTTTGACGATGCCTTGCACGCAACCCGTGCTGCTATTGAAGAGGGTATTGTTGCAGGTGGCGGCGTAGCCTTTATCCGTGCTGCTTCCGTGATTGAATCCTTGAAACTTGAAAATGCGGACCAGAAAACCGGCGCAGCGATAATTCGCCGTGCTTTGGAAGAACCTTTGCGCCAGATTGCCGAAAACGCAGGTTTGGAAGGTTCTGTTGTGGTGAACAAGGTGAAAGAAGGCAAAGCCGATTTTGGCTACAATGCCAAAACCGATGTTTACGAAGACCTTTCCAAGGCTGGTGTTATTGATCCGGCTAAGGTTTCCAAAACTGCTCTATTGAAAGCGGCCTCCATAGCCTCTATGATTCTCATAACCGATTGCGTTGTTGTTGAGAAAAAAGAGGAAAAACCGGCAATGCCAAGCCCAGGAATGGGTGGCATGGGCGGAATGGGTGGTATGGATATGTAAAAAAAATGAGAAAAAAAGGGGGAAAATAAAAAAAGTGCATTTTTTTGAAAATTTTCCCTCTGAGTTCCGTCTAAGGATATGTGAAGACATATCCTTTTTTATTTTTGCTCTCTAATTTGTGCTTTGCGCAAATAAATGGCTTTTCCTATTGGTGGCAAAGCGATGGCCTTATAGACTACACCCAAATGACGGAGCTGGATGCCCTGAGCGATGACCGGGAGCTATGGTGCGCCCTAGCAGAGCTTTATGTAGGCAAGGAGCTCGCTGAGGAAGCGGACTGCGTTTTTGAGCGCAGAAGCACCCCTATGCGAATGCCAAAGATTAGATTAAGCGGGGGCGCAAATTTAGACACGAATGGGCATTTGCAGAATAAATCTGCTAAGATAAATGGCAGCATGTATGGTTTTACCGCAGAAATGGGGGTAAAAGAAAACGATGATGTCAAAGGCACTCTGGCTTTCCGTAAAGGAATATTTTATGCGAAAGGGGGTGATTTAACGAGCAAAAGCAGGGGAGTTTTATCTGAAATAAACATAAATGATTTGCACTTGGGAGCTCAGTGGCTTGAAGATACCGCTTGGGTTTATGGCAAATTCAGCAAAAGTTTCTGGGAAAAGCGGATTTACGCCGGCGGCAATTTCAGGAAAAACAGGAGCAGAACTTGGCAGGGAGTGCGGTTATGGGGCTGGAACTTTAGAGTGACGGAAACGGCGGTTATAAAGAACGAAGAAAATATACTGGATTTTGCGTATCTCTTGGAGCGAAAAAGAAAAGGCGCAAGGCTTGCATTTGACTTGGATAAGAACAAGATGGGCATAGCCGCAGGGGTTAAATTCACAGATAGCTTATGGGCAAGGGCGGAGCATCCGTTGCGTTTGAGAATAGGCTGGGATAAAAAAATACAGGGAGCACGGATATCAAATTCGCTTTCATACACCCCAGGCAAGCCTTGGGAGTTCAGAAGCGAAAGCAAAATGAAATTCCTAACAGTGAGATGGACAATAAGAGAAATGGATTTAAAACAATTTTATGTTTTACTATATTACCCCTAAGTGAAAGATTCCTTTAATAAAATTCGTCAGTTGTTAGATGAAAGCGGTATTCAGGCTGCTTTTGGTGATATGGCAGATAAAATTGCCGCTTGGGCCAAGGCTCAGGACGATAGTGTAATTTTAATGGGCATGGCAAGCCGTGGCATACCAATTGCGCAAAACATAGCGGAAATTCTAAAGAGCAAATATAATTTAGATGTTCCTGTAGGTAGCATAGACAATTCATATTACAGGGACGACTTTCACTATCGCAAGCGCATAAACAATCCGCCGCTGAAAATTGCGGAAATGCCAGCAAATGTAGAGGGAAAAACAGTTGTTTTAATAGACGATGTTCTTTACACTGGGCGTTCTGTGCTGGCAGCTTTGCGTGCTATTTTAGACCTTGGACGTCCGGCTGCGGTAAAGCTTTGCGTTCTTGTGGATAGAGGTCGCCGGGAGTTGCCCATTGCGTCTGACTGCACCGGAATTTCAATAGAAACAGAGCCAAAGCGTGAAGTAAGGGTTCGCTTGAATCCCTACGATGAAGAAACTGCGGTATGGCTGGTGGAGATAGAAGAGGAGGTTGCATGAGCTCTTTGGAAATTAAGCATTTGCTGGGTTTACAGGGGGTTAGTGCAAACGACATTAGAATTATTTTAGACAACGCTGCCGAGTTCAGGCAGGTTTTGGATCGCAAGGTAAAAACATTGCCGCCGCTAAGGGGTGTAACGGTTGTAAATCTGTTCTTTGAAAATTCAACACGCACACGCATAAGCTTTGAGCTTGCGGAAAAACGTCTCTCCGCAGATATTGTGAATTTCACCACTTCTGGTTCCAGCGTTAAAAAAGGCGAAACGCTTTTAGACACTATTAAAAATATAGAAGCTATGAAAATAGATGTGATAGTGGTTAGGCACAAAGGCACTGGCGTTCCTAAATTCCTGGCAGAGCACACCAACGCCGTAATCATAAATGCCGGAGACGGGGCGCATGAGCATCCAACGCAGGGGCTTTTGGATATTTTCACAATGGAGCAGAGCATTGGCAATCTTAAAGGCAAAACGGTGACCATAGTTGGCGACATCAAGCACAGCAGGGTAGCTCGTTCAAATGCATGGGGTTTGAGCGCATTGGGCGCAAATGTAAGGTTTTGCGGGCCCCCGACTCTTTTGCCACGCAATACCGGCATGTTGCCGGTTGAGGTATTCAGCGATGTTCGAAAGGCTGTGGACGGCGCAGATGTTGTTATGTCACTTCGTTTGCAGCAGGAGAGAATGGAAGATTCACTTTTGCCAAGCCTTAGGGAATACCGCAACTTTTACGGCATAACTCGCCAAACTCTAGAAAAGGCAAAAGACAATGTTTTGATTATGCATCCGGGCCCTATAAACAGGGGAGTGGAGCTTGATTCCGACATTGCAGACGGCGAGAATTCGGTTATTTTGGATCAAGTCACGAACGGCGTTGCGGTTAGAATGTCGGTGTTATTTTTGCTGTCTAATTAAAAACCGCCATCATCTCCAAATGAAATGTTTGTGGATAAAAAGCAAAACCTTGAATATCCAATAATTTATAGCCATTGTCCAGCAATTTGCGGGTATCTCTGGCAAGCGTTGCGGGGTTGCAGGAAACGTAAATTATTTTATCACCTTTAAGCTTTTCGCACAATTCGCCTGTAAGCCCGGTCCTTGGCGGATCAATCAAAACGCACCCGTTAAAATCATTCCATTCCTGTGCATCCATTGCATAAAACTCACAATTCTTGCCCAGATTTTTTTCTGCGAACTTTCGGCACAAAGAATTCTGCTCAATCGCTATTATCCGCTCAAACTTATCCTGCAAAAACGCTGAGAATAGTCCAACTCCGCAAAAAATATCGAAAAGAAGTTTGCCCTCGCCAGCCGCTCTGCTCACCTCTGCGATCAATTTTGGAAGCAACTCCAAATTGCTTTGAAAAAATACGCTCTCATCTGCGTGAATGTGCTTGCCTAAAAATTTTTCGCTTTGATTATCAAATAGATAAGTCTTTTTGGTTGTTTTCAATTCTTCGTTTAATTTTTCCGTAAGAACCATGCACCTTTCTATGGGAATTACCTTATTGCTGCCTCGCATTTGAAAACCGTTGTTTTTAAGCTTTGCCCTAGAGCGATACCCCCACTCCGAAGCGTGATGTATTTCAAAATTTTGCGGCAGATTTATCTTTGCAGTCCTTGAAAACAAGTCCAAAACTATTTGCCTTAAAACTTCTATCTGCAAATCGAACTCCGCATACTGCGCATTGCAGCCACCGCATTTGCCGTAATATGGGCACGGCGCAACTCTTCGCTTTGGATGCGGTTCCAAAATTTTCACAACACTCGCTTTTGCAAAGTCCTTTTTTTGCTCGGTTATTTTTATTTCTGCTGCTTCACCGGGTAAGGCTCCTTCTACAAAGCAAACGGAACCATTTGGCAAGCGAGCCATGCCCGCTCCGCCTTGAACGCATTTTTCAATTCTCAGAGTCTTTTTCCTAATTGAACCTTGATCCAGTCATTTGAACTTGGATCCCAATAAATCAAGTAAGCCGTTGTGCCGAAGATCACCTCTATAAAACCGGGATTTTCCAGAATTACTTTTTGTTTTGCGATTGTTATATGTTCTCCGGTTGTGGCCAGCATAAGGCCGTTTTCTATGATAGAGTTTCTGTCTGCGTTGCCGTAAGGCTTAAGTTCATAGCTGCCATCGGGTTTAGACATGTTTACGAACAATGCCACTTGCCCTGTCTCTTGATTCATCAAATAGGCTGCAGCGTCAATTTGATCGTCACCGTTAAAATCAGCTTTTACATAAGTCAGCAGGTTTTTATTCTCCTTTAATCTAATGCTGAAGTTGGAGAGTTCCTTTGCATCTTCCGGAAAACGCCAGCCCTCTGGCGCAAAGAAAGGCACGGAGTCTCTTGTGAGCCTTGAAACCGGAAGCTTTTTCGGTTTTGTGTATTTGAAATCCAAGTTTCCGTTTACGCCTTGCAATTCCAGCTCGGTTTCCGTTACGGCTAAAATAGGAATAGATTTTCTAACCTCAGCTTTTATCAGTCTTTCAATTTCCGCCAAAGACTTTTTAGCAGCTTCTTCATCGCTTGCAGTGCCTTCCTTTATTTCAGCGGTGTAATTCTTTAGATATTTTTTCAAAGCGTCTTTATCCAGGCGGTATTCTCCGTCCATGGATACTTTCAATGTATAATCGGGAGAACTTATATTGTAAATTGCCGTTTCCGTATATTTCCAATCATCTGTGAGCCTCAAAGTATCTTTTTCAAGGATTGTTCTGGCACTTGGGTCCGGGGTTTGCGGGCTGGCTAAGGACCAGTTTCCGAGAAGGGCTTTTTGAGTTATAGTGCTGTTGGCCAAAACAGCAAATAATAAAACACCGAGTAGGATTTTTTTCATGGGAACCTCACTATTGTTTTGCTGAATTCAAAGTAGAAAATTTATACCGCCTGAATCGCAGTTTAATCACTAAAAAGAAGGCTTCTGATATTATGCCGCCACTCATTTTTGATGAGCCTTTTGTCCTGTCGGTAAAAACTATGGGAATTTCCTTTATTTTCATGCCTTTTTTCCAAAGCCTGTGCGTAGTTTCTATCTGAAAGCAATAACCATCGCTTTTCAATTTGCCTAAGTCTAAGCTTTCCAGTGCGTTACGGCTAAAGCATTTAAAGCCTCCTGTTGCATCGGAAAAGGGCATTTTTGTTACGAATCTCGTGTAAAAATTGGCGGAGTAGCTTAAAATCAGCCTTTTCCAGTCCCAGTTTACAACTGAAATTTTCCCTTTTAAATAACGGCTTCCCAAAACCAAATCCGCTGTTTCCGCTTCATTTAAAAAGGTGTTCAAGGCTTGAGGGCTGTGGCTTCCGTCTGCATCCATCTCAAAAATCCTGTCGTAATCTCTTTCCAGAGCCCATTTGAAACCGGCTACATAAGCGGTTCCAAGCCCCATCTTTTTTTTTCTTCGCAAGATATGGACTCTGTTATTTTCCAGAGTTAATTTCTCAACATAATCTCCGGTGCCGTCCGGCGATCCGTCGTCAACAACCAGAACTTCAATATTCTCATTTTGGCTTAAAACCAAAGGAATAAAGTCAGGAATGTTTTCCATTTCGTTGTAAGTGGGAATGATGATCAGTGCTTTCATAATCAGTAAGGCAGGGATTTTTCCAGATTTTCAATTTTATCCTTATTCAAAAGCAAAACGCTTCTGGCATGCCATGAGCCGTCTAAAAACTGCCCACGTGGCCCATCTGCCAGTGCAAGGTCTATGGATTCCCTGCAATGCGCCTTTACATCCTTTACGCTGACGGTGAATTCTTCGTTTGGACTTTTTTCAATCCACGCCATAATTTTTTCCACAGCTTCGTGGCTTGCGGTGAAGCATGGAATGCCTATTGAAACGCAGTTTCCAAAGAAAATTTCGCTATAGCTTTCTGCAATTATCGCTTTTATCCCGAATCTCAAAAGGGCTTGCGGAGCGTGCTCTCTGCTTGATCCGCATCCGAAATTGCGGTTGGAAACCAGAATTCCTGCTCCTTTGTATTTATCATTTCTAAAAGGATGAGTACCGCCTTGTTTGCGCACATCATCTATATCATCTTCAAAGGCATGTTCTCCAAGCCCATCAAAAGTTACGCATTTCAAAAACCTCGCAGGTATAATGCGGTCGGTATCTATATCATTGCCTCTGAGAGGCAATCCCTTACTTTTTACTTGTTCTATGATACGCATGAGTGGAATATAGAAAATGAGCGACTAATGTTTTCCTATCATTGAAAAAAATTCTGCTCTTGTGGTTGCGTTGCTTTTGAATGAGCCTATCAGTTTGCTTGTGAACATTACGGAGCCTGTTTTTTTCACGCCTCTGATGGTCATGCAGGTGTGTATGCATTCCAGCACAACGCCTACGCCTTGAGGTTCAAGGCTGTTTTGTATGAGTTTGGCTATTTGGGTTGTTAGACGTTCCTGCACTTGTGGCCTGCGAGCGTAAAAATCAACGGCACGGGCCAGTTTTGAAAGCCCGACAATGCGATTTCCCGGCACATAAGCGAGGTGTGCTACTCCGGTAAAGGGCAAGAAGTGGTGTTCGCAAATGCTTGTTACCGGAATATCTTTTAACAGGATCATTTCATCGTATTTTTCAACGAATTGTGTGGATAAAATATCTTCTTCATTTTCTTCGCTGTTTATGTTGCATAAAAGCTCGGAATACATTTTAGCAACTCGCTGCGGCGTTTTCTGCAAACCTTCTCTAGCAGGGTCATCACCCAAGCCTTCCAAAACCAGACGGAATCCGTCTTCAATTTTTTTCAGATCTATCATGGGGGGGAATATAGTAAATAAGATTTTTTTCAAAAAAATGCAAAAAAAATGAAAATACTGCATTTTACTGCACAAAAGGGCAGTAAAATATAGCAGCCAGCATTGTTGTTCTGTAAAATTTTAAAATAGACCGATTGAAAAATAATGGTTTGTAGGTTTATAAATCGTATAGCAAAATAAAGTTGTCGCATTTAAACGAAGGTTTAATTGCTACACTTATAATATACATTATTTTTCTAAAGTGTGACCACTTTTTTTGATTTTTTATCATTTTTCTGTCATTTTTGTCAAAATTACGTCATTTTAGTCTGTTTTTTATCGTTTTTGGCGGTTTTCATAAAGCTCTCGCATGTCGCATTTAAACCTTCGTTTAAATGCGACATGCGAGAGTGCCGAAAATCGCGTAAAAGAGTAGGCTGTTTTAACACGGGAGGACATCATGTCTACTCAACTTAAAAAGGGTTTTACCCTAATCGAGCTG
>JGI24695J34938_10001326_pt1 | contig 21394 bp, 21 predicted proteins | sample TergutCo191P3_FD_34938 | JGI IMG/M metagenome (IMG submission 34938)
CAATTCTTGTATATCCCGGTTTTTTTATGTGCTGGTTGATTCTTATGAGCGGCTGGGGAAATCCTGCGGCGATACTTTTATTTTTATTCATAACATTCGGCAATGATTCTTTCGCGTGGCTTTTTGGAACATTGTTTGGCGCGAAAAACCGCGGCATTATAAAAATAAGCCCAAATAAAAGCATTGCGGGTTTTATCGGCGGATTACTTGGCTCTGTTATTGTCGCAGCCGCGGTATTATTGATTTTTACATCTCATTTTCCGTTCTTTGGCGAAACTTCCATTTCCTCAATAATATTAATAGCTGTCATAATAGGTTTTTGCACAGGGGCCGCGGCTTCCATAGGTGATTTGGCAGAATCCGCAATTAAAAGAAGCTGCGATCTTAAAGATTCCGGGAATTTTATGCTTGGCAGAGGCGGCGTTCTTGATTCGATTGATTCAATAGCTGTAGCAGCTCCTGTTTTCTTTTTCCTGTATATCAGATTATTCAATGCATGAAAAAACGAATCGCTTTACTCGGCGCCACAGGTTCCATCGGTAAAAGTTCTCTTGATATAATTTCACGCGATAAAGAAAGATTCGAGGTTGTTTTTCTAAGCGCGCATTCAAACAGCGCAGCCCTCGGTTTATTATCAGAGCAATTTCCTACGGCTGTCTGTGTGTTAGCTGAAGATAACGGCGATAATCTTTGCCGGTCTATTGAGGAAGCAAAACCTGATGTAACAATTAACGGCATATCGGGAGCCGCAGGTTTATTGCCTTCTATTGCGGCGATAAACTGCGGATCTGATCTTGCGCTTGCCAACAAGGAAACAATTGTAATGGCAGGAAACCTTGTTAATCATCTTGCGAAAGAAAAAAAAGTAAATATTATTCCTGTAGATTCAGAGCACTCGGCGGTTTTTCATTTATTAAAATCTTTTTCAAAAGCGGATAATAAAAACACAGTAAACGAGATTATTCTTACAGCCTCGGGAGGGCCTTTCAGAAACTATGACATTAAGGCAATGGAAAATGTTACCGTAGAGGAGGCGCTCTCCCATCCTACATGGAATATGGGAACAAAAATTACAATTGATTCAGCGTCGATGGCAAATAAGGGCCTTGAAATAATTGAAGCGTGCAAATTATTTAACTTTTCGCCTGAAAAAATAAAAGTTGTAATCCATCCTCAAAGCATTGTTCATTCCATGATCCGGCTTTCAAACGGTGTAATTTACGCGCAGCTTTCAAAACCTGATATGCGTCATCCTGTTCATGACGCTCTTTACTGGCCGGAAATTTTTCCTTTAAATCTTGATTTACTTGATTTTGATTCGCTCTCCCTTGAATTTTATAAGCCTGATTTACAGAAATTTCCGATGTTAAACCTTGCGCGGGAAGCTGTTGAAAACGGAGCTCTTTATACATGCGCGTATAACGCGGCAAATGAGATCGCTGTAAACGCTTTTCTTGACAAAAAAATTAGATTTACGGATATTCCCCGGATAACAGAACAAGTTCTTAAATTAAACTGGAACGGAGATGAAATGAGCTTGTCCGCAATTCTTCTTGCCGATTCAGAAGCAAGGCTTAGAGCAATTTCATTTATTAAGTGAAGCTTTCCTAAAACTTCAGATTTTGGGAAAAGCTCAGGTAATGACGATCTTTTTACTTTTATAGTTTATTTTTTAATTTTATGTTACGATAAGAAAGGATATATATGTCAGTTTTTATAAATATAATTATCGGATTATTCGGACTTGGAATAGTTGTCTTTTTCCATGAGCTTGGACATTTTCTTGCGGCGCGTCTTGTAAAAATAAATGTTGAAGCATTCTCAATTGGATGGGGGCCTCCTTTTTTAAAAAAGAAAATCGGAGGCGTTGAATACAGGCTTGGCGTGTTCCCTGTCGGCGGATACTGTAAAATGCAGGGAGAAACAAACGCGTGGGAAAAAACACCTGATGAGAAAAAAACAGATGTAAAAATATATGCCGAAGACGGTTCTTACCTTGAAGCAAGTCCTTGGAAACGCATAGTTATCGCTGTAGGCGGCCCGTTATTCAATTTTATTTTAGCTATTATTCTTTTTACTTTTATCTGGGGTATTGGTTTTGAAATTAATACAGTAGGAAATAAAATCATTCTGGCTTCTGATGTAATAGAAGACGCGATTTTTCCGGCGGACGCGGCAGGTATTAAAACAGGAGATCGCATAATAAAAATTAATGGAACCGTAATTAAATATTATCATGAACTGCAGGAAATGATATCGCTTAACGCGGAAAAACCACTTTTAATTACAGTGGAAAGAGACGGAATAGAACTGCCTATAAATATAACTCCGGCTATAGACAAATCAACGGGAGCGGGAAGAATCGGAATTTATTCTTGGATCGATCCTAAAATAGATAATGTAACTGAAGGAAGCCCGGCTTTTATTGCAGGATTAAGAACCGGAGACATTATCATATCAGCTAACGGAATACCGGTACACAATACCGAAGATTTCAGGGCTGTAAGAAATTTAAGCGTTGAATATTTTTCTGACAATTTTGTCATTGAATACGAAAGGCACGGACTAAGATACAAAGCGGAAATCAATAAGGCAGACCTTGAAGGCGAACTAGGTTTTACATGGGAGATTATCACCTACCGTACTGCGGATCTATCAATACCTGCCGCTATTGTAACAGGAATTAAGGAAAGCTATAAAACGCTGGTTGTCTCGATTACGAGCTTTCGTCTTTTATTTATGGGAATCGATCTAACACAAGCGGTTTCGGGGCCTGTCAGAATAACATATATGATAGGAGATATAGCGACTCAAGGGTTCGGACAGGGAGTAGGAACAGGATTCAGATCAATCGCGAATTTTATAGCTCTTATCTCAGTCGCATTATGTGTAATGAACCTGCTGCCGCTTCCGATACTTGACGGCGGCCTGATAATTTTATTCTTTGTGGAAATGATAATAAGAAGGCCGATTCCGCCTAAAGCAATATCGGTTTTTAACGCGTGCGGAATGGTTATGATATTCGGACTTATGTTATTCGCGCTTTTCGGCGATATAATGTTCTTTGTCCGCGGGTAACTTTATCACTGTTAATTAAAAACGGCTATTACCGGTTAAAAGGGGCATTAATTATGAAAAAAAATATTACATGTTTTTGCTCTGAAAATTTTCAATTTGAATACAGCGATGAAATAAATATTGATGAGAAACCTGAACTCCTTGGTCAAATCCTTGACGGTTCTTTTATGAGCGCTAACTGTCCTTCATGCGGAAAGAAATTCAAACCTGAACTAAAAATAAGAATAATATGGAAATCAAAGAATTTAATAATGGATGTTATCCCGGAGCTTGAACGCGGCGAATATTACAGAAATAAAAAAGACAAATCAAACACGCAGACTATTATCGGCTTTCCCGAAATGGCGGACAGACTCTCAGTTATTAAAGATGATCTTGAGCCTGTAGTAATTGAAACTATAAAATCTTTCCTTCTTGCAAAAGCCGCCGAGAATTACCCTGAGAATGATATAAACGCATGGTACCACAGTTCAGATCCATCCGGGATAGAGTTTCATCTTGACGGAATCAGAGAAGGAGAAATGGCGGTTATGAAAATTCCAAGGGAGACATATGATAAAACCCTTGACGATTTTAAAAAACACCCAAAAAAAAGCATCTATGCATCTTTACAGGTTAAATCCTATCTTTCTGTACAAAATCTCCTGCGTCCAGACACTTTAAAATAAAAATACTTAACTTGTTTACGCCGGCAGCGGACGATTAATCGTGAGCAGGATTTCTTTTTACTTTTTTGATTGCCTGTGCTACGGCGGTTTTCACATTTTCAGCGTAAGCCTTCTCAGACATAGCCTGAGAAGCGTAAAGAGTTCCTAAAAGAGAAAAACGGTATAACGGTTTAACGGCATTAAGCGCGATAGCGGCCATATCCACAACACATTCATTACAGCGGCATGTAGTCTGCGGCTCTTTTTTTAATTGTATTTCCACCTCGCTAATAACAAGGGATTCTGCTTCATTTCTTAATAATTCAAAATCATATTCATCGGTAAAAGCCATATTTCCTCCGGGAAATTGTTATATTTATTAATATAAGACTAATATAAAGAATATTCAAGAGGCAGGAAAGAGTTTTGTGTAATAATTAGCGGTTAATTTGTAAAATATACCGGATTTTCAGCAAAGCGGCTTGTCCGTAAACTAACCGATATTGCGGATATTAACTGTTAAATCAATCAGTTTTTGAAAGAGGAGTAAATTTCGCGTATTTTGTTACCATCTGAAGCTTTACCTCCCCTATCGGGCCGTTTCTTTGTTTGGCGATTATAAGATTTGTCGGGATAATATCAAGGGATGCCTGACTTTCTTCTTCCTGATCATTTTTATTTCTGGATTTTTTAGGAAGCTCTCTGTGTAAAAATAAAACAAGATCAGCGTCCTGCTCTATCGAACCTGAATCCCTAAGATGAGCTAAAGTCGGTTCTTCCTTCTGCGCGTCGCGGGTAAGCTGACATAATACCACAACAGGTATATGCAGTTCGCGCGCAAGGCCTTTTAACGACCTTGAAATTTCCGATATTTGTTCATAACGCGGAAGCGAATTATTCTCATGGCCTATAAGACCTAAATAATCGATAAAAATAATCTGCACATCATACAAAGACTTCATTTTCCTTGCCTGAGAGCGTAAATCAAGTATTCTCATATTCGGCATATCAATAATATGGAACGGCGCTTCATAAATAAGTCCCATACAGTTTACAACTTTTCTGTAATCATCGGCGCTTAAAAAACCTGTTCTTAGGTTAAGGGCTTTTACCATCGCTTCGCTGCTTATAAGGCGCTGAACAAGCGCGATATCCGACATTTCAAGCGAAAAAAACGCTGTAGGAATTTTTTTATGAAACGCGATATGAGACGCCATATTGAGCGCCAGAGCGGTTTTGCCTATGGAAGGCCTTGCGCCAAGGATTATAAATTCATCGCGCTGAAAACCGGAAGTCATCTGATCGAGCCTGTCAAACCCCGAAGATATGCCGGTTATCGGGTTCTTGGATTTCATTACATTATCAAGAATGTCAATTGTTTCTTTAAGAACATCGCGGATTTTTTTGGCGGAAAAAACCTGACGATCATCTGTCAGCTCAAAAATATATTTTTGCACATCCTCCAGAACTTCCCTTGAATCTTTGGATTCATCGTAAACGCTTACTCCTATTTTTGAGGCGACCCTTAAAAGAGAACGCTTTAAAGAATAATTTTTTACGGATTGAGCGTAAAAATCAATGTTCGCACTCGAAGGAATAATTGTTGTTAAGCTTGATACATAAGACGCGCCGCCTGCCTCATCAAGCTTGCCCATTTGTTTTAATTCCTGCACAACAGTTTGAATGTCCGCCCTGTGTCCTTTTGCGTCAAGACTCATGATTGCTTCGTATATGCGGGAATTCGCGCGTGAGTAAAAATCATCCGATCTTAGATGATGCTGTATCGCGGCAGCGACAGCCTCGTTGTCCGCTAAGAGACTTCCAAGCGCGGCCTGCTCCAGATCGTCATCATGAGGAGGAGTTTTATCTCTTAGCGTTTGAGCCATATCTTCACACTTAAAAGATTATCAGCTTTCTGTTTTTTCCGTATTTGATTCGGTTTCCTGCGCAGGCGCCGCTTCAGCCGTCTGAGTTTCTGTTTTAATGTCGTCTTTATTGCGATCTTCTCTTCTTGTACGCCTTCCTGAAGGTTTTGCCGGTGTTGTTTCTGTTTTTATTTCCTGCGCGGCAATGGTGATTGAAATTTCTGCCGATTGATTTTCGTAAAGTTTTATTAACGCTTTATATTTGCCGACATTTTTAAAACCGTTTCCCGCAAGCTCAATTCGCTTGCGTTCTATATGGTATCCCGATTTGGAAAGTTCATCGGAAATAGTCTGGTTTGTTACAGCTCCGTAAAGTTTACCGTTCGCGCCTGCCGGCATTGTAATTGTCAGTTCAAGTGAATCAAGTTTTTCTTTGAGGCCTCTCGCGTCAAGCCTTTTTTGCTCCTTGCGCGCGTCTATTTCCGCCCTTCTTCCTTCTATGAGTTTTATCATACGCGGCGTATAAGGCAGCGCTATTCCTCTTGGGAAAAGGTAATTACGCGCATAACCTTTTGCGACTTCCTTTACATCACCTTCTTCGCCTAAAGGCGCAAGATCCTTGTTTAAAATAACTTTCATACCAAGCTCCCTTCCTTATGGTCTAAACCAAAGGAAATACCCTGAAAAGTTTTACAGGGCAGCATTTTAAATTCAGCCGCAAAAAAGCAGCTGTTGCGATCATTTGCCTTATAATGACAAAATGATCATACCCCGGAGTAGAGGCTGCTCTGACAAAAATATCTGTCAGAACGGTTGGATAATTTGAAAAGCATGAAGCTCATAAATTGTCGACACGGCGTCTTAACGGCCGCCAAATTTCAATAATCCCAAGTATAAGTATCGCCGCAATTGCTATAACCGTAAGAGGACTGAATAACAAAAAGACAATAAACACCGCGGAGCATATTCTGAAAATCTGGCTTTTACCCGAAAGGAAATGAATTAAAATCCCGATACCCTGCGCCAGAAAAATAATAACACAAATGACAAAAACATTCCATGCCAGAATTTCAAAAATTTCGATACCGAATATACTTGCCAATATAACCGTAGCAAGAGAGCCTGTAAAAACCCAGATAGTATTTAACGGTGCGTAAAAAGCGGCAAGTCCGCGATCCTTTCTTTGTTTAGATACAAGATAAAAAACACCTGAGGCAATCTGGCGGTTTACAAAAAACATGGAAAACATTGAAACAAGAGCGCCGCCCCTTAAAAGAATTTTTTTTACGGTTTCTATCATTTCTTCTGTAATTAATCCAGGTAATATTTCCTGCGCCGCTTCCATTGAGTATGTATAAAAAAGCGAGTCAAGACGGTTTATCATTACAATAAAAAAGACCGTGCTTACAGAAGAAGCAAGTATAATTCTGTATGCTGTGCGGATATTTTTACCGCCTGCTACCCATGTAAATAAAAATATTAACGCGGTTAAATATGAAATATCAATCAGCATATTCAGGAAATTTAAATCACTTCCCTGCGCTGTTACCGCGGAAATTAAATACACTGCAAAATTTACTATTGACGCGGATAAAAATGTAAACAGAAAAGAACCGCTTGAAAAAACGGCGAACCCAAGCGGTACAAGAAAAAATACTGCAAGAACGCCGGTTCTTATAAACAACACGCTAAGCGCGATACAGATTATGACAATTATTAAAGAACGTCCTGTTATGTGAAAACCGGCTATCCTGTATTCGCTGCGAAGCATGTTAATTTTTATTCGGCTACATAGGGAAGCAGCGCAATACTGCGGGCCTGCTTTATCGCAAGAGCAAGCGCTCTTTGATGTTTAGCGCACGTTCCTGTGATCCTACGCGGAAGAATTTTTCCCCTTTCTGTAATGAAACGGCGGAGAGTTTCCGCTTCTTTATAATCAATCTTTAATTTCTGCGCACAGAATTTACAAACTTTTTTCTTGAAAAAAACTTTGCCGCCTTTTTGGCCTCTTCCGGAACGGTCATCGCCGTCCCGATCGTCCATCTGCATATCCATTCCCCTGTCATGGCGGGAATGATGGTCATTATCAAAATATTTATCATCAGACATAAAAAACTCCTTGTATTATTAAAATGGTATATCGTCGGTAAAACCGTCATCTTTCGGGGAAGTGTACCCCTGCGATTCAGGCGCTGAATAATTCCCTGAAGATGAAGAATTATTATTATAGCTTTGGCGATCTCCGCTTCCCGAAGATCCTCCTCCACCGCCCAGCAGCTGAACATAATTTGCGATTATTTCAATCTTGGATCTGTTCTGCCCATCCTGCTGCCACCTGTCCTGACGAAGCTCTCCGTCTACGCCAATCATTTTCCCTTTTACAAGATATGACTGGAGAGATTCTCCCTGTTTTCCCCAAAGAACTATATCAAAGAAATTCGCTTCGTCTTCCCATTGATCACCCGATTTTTTTCTGCGGTTAACCGCAATGGAAAATTTACAAACAGCCTGTCCGCCCGCCGTATACTTTAATTCCGCGTCTCTTGTCAGGCGGCCAATCAAAACCACATGATTTAAATCTGCCATATCAGCTCCTATTCCTCAATTTTAACAAAGAGGAATTTAAGCAAATTAGAATTAAGTTTAAAAATACGATCAAGAACGGTAATTTTTGCGGGATCGGATTTAATTACCAACAATGCGTATTTTCCGCGTTTTCTTTTTTTAACTTCGTAAGCGAGTTCGCGATCGCCAAGTTCATCGTTTTTTTCGATCTCGGCTCCGTTGGCGGCAAGGTCAGATAAAAGCTGTTCCCGCCCTGCTCTGTGCTGGTCTTCTTCCGACGGAAAAATAACCGTAAGTTCATATCGGCGCATAGTTCCTCCTTATGGCCATATGTCCGATTACAAAACTTAGGATTTCATAACCGGAAAAGAGGTATATCCAACTGCTTATATAAACAGCCGGAATGCTTAAAAGAGATTAAGCTGTGACTACATTCTAACAGAAAGCATAAAGTATGACAAGCGGCCGTTTGAGTTCGTATTAATATTTATATCCTAAAACCAGTCCGCCGCCGGCAATAAAGGGAAATCCGCCGCGGATAAAGGGCTCAATAAAAAATATCTTTCCAACATTAAATTTGTAACCGGCTTTTAAACCTATCAGTAAATTAAAACGAGTTTCGCCGATTTCTGTAATAAATGACGCTCCTGTATCAAGCTGTAAATATAAATTGTGAAGGTCTGTAAAATAATAGCGGAAAGCAAGCAGCGGCTCTATTACATTATTACTTGCACCGTCAGAACTTGCGGTCAACTGGATACCAAATGATGATCTTTCTGGAAGATAAAATTCAATGCCAAGAATAGCCCCATACGCTAAACCGGTGGGAGAATTCATATTAACATCAACCCCGTAGGTAAAAGCCGTTTTTTTTTGAAATTCCTGCGGCGTATTTTCCTGCGCGGTTAAATTAAAGACACAAATCAAAAATAATATAATTAATAATTTTTTGTCCATTAACGCAATTCTATCTTTTTTATTAATATTAATCAACAAGAATGAATTAACTCCAGTCTCCGGCAAATAACACTTCAGGTTCCAGTAAAAAACCTGTTTTTTCCTTTACTATAACGGTAATTTTATTTATTAATGAACGAATATCAGCCGCGCTTGCGTTTTCGCTGTTAATAATTATATTTCCATGAAATGGCGCAACCTGCGCACCGCCGATTTTTAATCCTTTAAGGCCGAGCTCATCAATAATTGCTCCTGTCGGTTTTCCAAAATCATGATTATTTTTAAATATCGATCCGGCGCTTGGAAAAAGAAAATGTCCCTTCGTTTTACGATCGGTTTTATTTTTTTCCATTACATAAGATATTTTATTTTTATCACCTTTATTTACTTTGAATGAGGCTGATAAAATAAGACTATCCATGCTTTGAAACGGGCTTTGTTTATAACCGAAACCGCCTGCCTTATTAGTATAAATTCTTTTAATTAGTCCGGTTTTTAAATTCTCGTTCTTAACTTCTGATTTTTCATTTTTAATACCGCGCTCGCTGTAAGAAATAATTTCTGTCCAATTTAATATATCGGATATTTCGCTGCCGTAACATCGGGCGTTCATATATACCGCGCCGCCAATAGTGCCCGGCATTCCCGCAAGAAACTCAAGTCCGGTAAAGCCAGCGCTAAGAGCCTCTTCGCAGGCTTTGTTTATTGGTGTTCCGCTATTAAAAATAATTTCATGTTCATCACTGGTTTCTATTTGACCTTTCCAATCAGTTATATCAAGCACAATGCCTCTTATTCCTTTATCGCTTACAACAATATTGGCTCCTCCGCCAAGAATAAAAACAGGTATTTTATTGTTATGCGCTCTTTCCAGCAGATCCGCGCAAAAAAGAAGAAAACCGCCGCCATAAGGCCGTAAAAAGCAGTCAGCAGGGCCGCCTACCTTAAATGTGGTATGTTCTTTCATCGGTTCTTCGTAACTAATAAAATGTTCGCAGGGGTTTTTATTTAAACAGTCTTTTATAAATGATTTTAATTTAATATTTTCCACGTAATTTATTAAAAATTATAATCCTTTAAAGCTTTCCGGCAATGCGTATTTATTATTATCTTGATTCATCCGGTATTTCAATCCCAAGTTTTTCAGCGGTATTCCTTGCGCGCCTTGAAAGCGATTCATTTCTGTCGCGCGCGAGACTGATTATCTGCTCGCTTAATGAGGTTAAATTATTGTTAGCTGCAAGATCAAGCCCGTACAGTTTTTCCACGATTGCGCCGTTTTGCATAAAACTGTGCGCCAATCTTTCAACTTCTGTTTTGCTGCCCTGCAATACAGCCTCTCCCACTACTTTTAAAAGACCGTTATAAAGAGCGTTCTGGTTTTTTGTCTTTGCGTCATTCATTTCAAGTACAATTCTAGAAAAAAATCTGTCGGCGTCAATTTTCATCAGCATTTCAGATGAAAGAATACGGATTCTGTCAGCGGCTCTGCCATCGGTAAAAAGGCCTTCCAATGTCTCAACAGCTTCCGCATTGGCGATAGCACCTAACGAACGTATCGCTTCATCTCTTACGTTCGCGACATCATCGCGTTCTGCGCGGAATTTTAAATACGGGACAGCAGCTTCTAACTGGCGTTCACGGCTTGCCTGAGCCGCGGCAAGACGGGTACGGTAATAAGAATCGCGGAAGGCGTCAAGTATCGCGTTATCCACAGCCTCGCCAGTAAACGGACTTAGCGCGGCAACCGCCGCAGAACGCACATTGGGATCATTAGTGCCGACACAGCTTAATATCGCCTCCAGCGCGTTATCGTCTCCGATTACAGAAAGTGCGTTTATCGCCGCGATTCTTAACGGAACGCGTTCATCGGTGTTCGTGACAATATTTATAAGAAAAGGAACAGCCAAAGATGAACCTGTATCTCCAAGGGATGTAATTATAATGCTATAATTATCGCTTCCGGGATTACGGTAATCGTAATAATCAATCAAGAATTCGGCTGTTTCATCGGCGAGTTCTTTATCCGATGAACTTGCGCGTCCTATTGCGCGGAATCCGTAAATAAGGTACCGTCTTTCCTCGGTATCCAAGAGTTCTAAAATTACAGGAACAGCTTCGGCGACTCTTAATTTGCCAAGATAATCAATCGCTGAATATATCGTCTGATAAGTTTCATCTTCGCGTTCTGTTATCGCCCTCATCGCGCGCTTTTCAAGGCCTTTTTTTTCGTTTTCGCTGAAAAACCCGAACAATCTAGTCAGTATATCCTGATTCCTTGTGGTTTCTGCCAGCCTGATAAAATCTTCGTCAAGATAATCAACATTTTCTGTTCTGATTGTTTGAATTAAAGACGAGATTTCAATTTCTGTTCCGTATCTTATAACATCCCGTCTATAGCCTTCTGAATTCTGATTCTGCTGCGCATAAACCGGAAACAAAGAAAAAATTAACATGAAGAGAAGAAATAAGACTTTATAAATATATTTAAATTTTCCATTCGAGCGAAAAAAATCTTTATTATTTATAATTGTTTTAAATCTATCATTCTTCATTAACAACTCCTGAATAATCACTCTTTATTACCAATATAACGCAATAAAAAATCATTTTTATATGACAAAAACCTTCCTTCCTCAATTGCTTCGCGCGCGTTTAAAACAAGATTGTTAATAAAAAAAAGATTGTGGTAACTGGCAAGCATTGAATAAAGTATCTCCTTTGTTTTAAAAAGGTGGCGTAAATAAGCGCGCGAGTAATTTTTACATACTTTACAGGCGCACTCTTTATCTATCGGCGAAAAATCATCGGTATTTTCTTTCTTTTTAAGCGAAATTGTGCCGTTATTTGTATATACACGGCCGTTTCTGGCTTCTCTTGTTTGAATAACACAGTCAAACATATCGATACCGTGTTCTATAGCGTTTAAAATATATTCAGGGGTGCCGATTCCCATAACATACCGGGGTTTCTCAGTAGGCAGCAGTGAAGCTGTAAGGGCAAGCATCTTGATAAATTCATGCGGAGGCTCGCCTACAGAAAGGCCTCCTATAGCGATGCCGGGAGTGCCGCTTTCGATGCAAAATTCAGCGCTTTTTTTTCGAAGATCCGGAAAGAAATTCCCTTGAACTATACTGAACAATTGCCCCTTATAATCAGTCTGTGATTTTATTTTTTCCCATTCATTTTTCGCGCGTGTAAGCCATAAGGAAGTAATATCTAAAGCATGCTCGGCTTCTTTCCGTCCCGCGCTCCAGCTTGTACAATAGTCAAGCTGCATTTGAATATCACTTCCCAATAACGCTTGAATCCCGGCAACTTTTTCAGGGCTTAAAAAATGTTTTGAACCGTCAATATGCGATTGAAACACTACGCCGTCATTGGTAATTTTACGCAGCGCGGATAGCGAGAAAATCTGAAAACCGCCTGAATCTGTTAAAATATTTTTTTCCCAGTTTATAAATGAATGAAGACCGCCGGCTTTTTTAATAATCTCCTGTCCCGGTCTTAAATATAAATGATAAGTATTGGAAAGAATGAGTTTGTAGCCTATTTCGTTTAAATCATCAACTGTTAGGGCTTTTACAGTTCCGTTAGTTCCGACAGGCATAAACACGGGCGTGTTTACATCACCGTGCGCCAGATGCAGTATGCCTTTTCTTGCGGCGCATGATTTATCCTGACTAATTAAAGTAAATATTTTTTCTGTGTTTCCATTTTCTTTATTGGCCATTTTAAAATCCTGAATAAACAAAATTTATGTTTTTGCGCTGAATAAAAACGATGTTCCCAGAAAGAGAAATAATATAACCGGAAACCACGCGCCCGCTAAAGGAGGTATATAATTAAGGCCTGCCATTGCCATACTTAACATCTCAGTAACATAAAATACAACAGCCGCGGCAAGACTCGAAAATAAATTCATAAGAAGAATATTTTTTCTAAAGCGGCTTCCCATTGATATAGAAAGTATCATAACTATAAACGAAGTTGAAGCGAATGAATAACGGTGATAATAATCTGTCTGTTCATTTAAATACGGAAGCCCAAGAGAACGAAGATCCTCAACAAGCAGCTTTGCGTCCTTTACATGAAGCTCCTCAATATTTACAGACTGCCTTCTGAAAATATCGGGATGCTCGTTATAAATTTCAGTATACGGCAGCTCTCTTACTCTTAGAAAATCATCTTCATATTGATAAATAAAAGCGTTTCTGAATACCCAGTGAGTATCCGTCCATTGCGCGGAAGGCGCCCGTATCTGAGAAACAAAACTGCCGTTGTCATCGGTTTCAATTATACTGATGCCGTTTAATATCTTTTTATCATTGTCAAAGTAATCAACGGAATACGTGAGCTTTCCGTTTCTTGTTTTAATTGCTATGTTGGAGTTGCTTTCTGTTACGTGATATCCTAACGAGCGCCTTGAAAGATCATTCTTGGATTTTAGCGTTGGTATAACCACAATATCGTCAAAGAAAAAAGAAAAGAACGATAAAAGAAAACCGGCTATCAATAAAGAAAAAGTAAAACGGAAAAAAGGAATGCCTGTGGAAAAAATACAGGTAAGCTCATTTCTTGCGTACAGATCGCCAAGGGTATAAGCCGCCGCGAAAAGAAGAGAAATCGGAAGCGCGTAAGAGACGCATTTTGGAAGATAATATACGCCGATTAAAAGTATCGCAGTTACGGGAACTTCATTATTCAGATAACGCGTAAGATTCGCAAAAAGATCAATTAATATAAGCACAAACGAAAACATCGAAAGCGCGATTAAAAAAATAGGAAAAAACTGGCGCAGTAAATACCTGTCAAGTATCATTTGCGCACCCTTAAAAACGCCAATATGATTCCTATTACAAGAGATAATATATTAGGAAGCCACATAGACCAGAAAGGAGGCGCTCCTGAACGCAGACCTAATGTCTGTCCCACAAACAGCATTGACCAGTAAATTACCGCGATTAGAACGCCGAAAATAAAACCCACCGTCTGCCCTGATTTTTTTGCCATTAATCCGAGCGATACAGCAAGGAACACGAAACAAAAAGCGCCTAACGGAACAGAAAATTTTCTATATAGTTCAATTGTATTAATAGTAAGCGTTCTGTCACTGCGGATTGATGAAATGCTTGTTAATTCTCTTTGCATGCCCGAAGCAAGAGAAGACCTTGTATTCCATGTTTCTGATTCAGGGCCTGCTCTGAGTACATTTTCAAGCGGGAGCGCCTGATTTAATAGGCGAAGCTTTCTTTCATTAATACGCGAGGCAAGCTCTATGTTTCTTTTTGTAATAGTCAAGCGGACATCAGCTGAGCTCATTTCCCTCGGCGTTATGCTTACCGGAGTTTGAATAATATCTTCGTTGGAAACCCAGTATTGAAGCTGTTCTGTTACAGCGTAATCATAATCTTCTCTTACAATTTCTCTCGTTGAATGGACAAAAGCGTTTTCAAGATTTAAGCTTAACCCTTCCTCTCCGCCGTCTTTAAGTTCCGCGGTGTTAGCGGTGATTATCCTTCGTTCTCCGTCATTTGTCCTGTCCATTATAAGCAGGTTATTTATTATATTTCCGCTGACGCTTCCAGTTACAACAATTGTATCCCGAAACCTTATTACAGAATTTTCCTGTAATTCAAGGGCGGGAGTCGAAATCGCTATCCGTCTCCAAAGCTTGTTAAATTGAATAGTACCTGCCGGAAGCAGCACATCATTTGTAAAAAAAGATAACAGCGATATTATAATTCCAATAAAAACCGCGGGATAAAAAATAACCTTGTAAGAAAGACCGGAGGATAACATTACAAGGACTTCGTTATCTGAAGTAAGCCGCCCTACCGTCATTAATGTCGCGACAAGGCACGCAAAGGGAGCTGCCATAGCGATAACGGTCGGCAGCGAGAATAAAACTAAAAGCGCCACATGATTTAAAGGCACGCGTTTTTCAAGAACCTGCTGCGCCATTAAAAGTATTTGATTTACAAAAAAAATAAAGAAGAAAAAACAAAAACAAATTAAAAAAGCAAAAAGCATTTCTGACAATATATAACGGAAAATAGTCGGTGAAATTGATCTTTGGCTGTACAGAGCGGTTTTTACCATGCAATTCTCATTTTATATTATCGTCATTTTTATGACTATCAGGTTTTAATTAACTCCTGTTGATCCAAACCCTCCGCCGCCTCTTTTGCTTGGAGAAAGCTCGCCGCTTTCTTTAATCTGAGCGCGGCATACAGGAGTTATTATAAGCTGAGCGATCCGCTCTCCGTCCTTAATTGTAGCGTTTTTATCGCTTAAATTAATAAGAATTACTTCGATTTCGCCTCGGTAATCGCTGTCAATTGTCCCGGGCGAGTTCAATACCGTAAGTCCTGCTTTTATCGCAAGTCCTGATCGCGGACGAACCTGCCCTTCAAAACCTTCAGGAATTTCTATCTTAATTCCTGTAGGTATCTTTGACCTGCCGAACGGAGGCATTAATATATCTGAATCTAAAAAGGCGCGTAAATCCATGCCGGAAGCGCTTTCGCTTTCATATACTGGAAGCGCAACACGCGGATTTGTTTTTAAAATCTTTACTTGCACCTCGGGAAATTTAACCGAAGGTACCACCGGAAATTCCGTTGAAGGCACTACAGGAAGCTCCGTTTGAGGTACCCCGGGAAATTCAGCCGGAGGTAATGGAGGCTTCGCTGTAAACGCTTCCCTGTTAATGAACACTACTTGCGCGGTCCGTTACTTTTTTTACCGCCATTTGAAGAAGGAGCGCCGTTAGGATCAATCGCGTCAATGTATGAAAGGTTGAGCCTGCCTTGTTTATCAATTTCGATTAATTTTACAGGGATTTGCTTTCCTTCATTTAAAACATCGGTTACTTTTTCGATTCGCTGTCTTGACAGTTTGCTGATATGAACAAGGCCTTCTTTTCCGGGAAGTATTTCTACAAACGCGCCGAAATCCATTATACGCTTAACTGTTCCTTCGTATATCCTGTCAACTTCCGGATCGGAAGCGATTCCCATAACAGCGGCTTTAGCGTCTTCGGCGTCTTTGGTGTTTTTCCCGAAAATTGTAACAGTCCCGTCGTCATCAGTATTAATTTTAACAGAGTACTGTTCACATAACGCTTTAATATTTTTTCCGCCGGGGCCGATGAGAGCGCCGATTTTATCAATATCGATTCTTAATGAAACAATCTTAGGCGCGTATTCGCTTATACTTGACGCCGGTTTATCAATGCACTTATTCATTATTGATAAAATATGCAGTCTTCCGCGTTTTGCCTGATCGAGGGCTTTACGCATAATCGCTGAGCTTACGCCTGCGATTTTTATATCCATCTGGAAACCTGTAATACCGTCTGCGGTTCCTGCGACTTTAAAATCCATATCGCCAAGATGATCCTCTTCGCCCAGAATGTCAGATAACACCGCGAACCTGCCTTCCGATCCTGCGGGAGAGGAACCTTCGCCTGTCTTTGACTGTAAGGGTTCAGTAATAAGCCCCATCGCGATTCCTGCGACAGGTTTTTTCATCGGTACGCCGGCATGAAGCATTGCAAGAGTTCCGCCGCAAACTGACGCCATCGAGGAAGATCCGTTCGACTCCATAATTTCAGAAACCACACGCACTGTGTACGGGAACTCTTCTTTTGACGGAACCATCGCCTTTAATGAACGAAGAGCAAGATTCCCGTGTCCGATCTCGCGCCTGCCCGTTCCTGTTCTTCCGACTTCTCCCACTGAATAAGGCGGAAAGTTATAATGCAGCATAAAGTTCTCGCGCTTGTCGCCTTCGATATCGTCGTAAATTTGCTCGTCAAAAACAGTTCCCAATGTTGTTACGCAAAGCGCCTGAGTCTCGCCTCTTGTAAAAAGAGCCGATCCGTGCGTGCGCTGTAAAATTCCCGTTTCGCAGGTTATATTCCTGATATCCTCAAGATTTCTTCCGTCTACCCGCTTACCGTTATTTAAAATTGACGATCGGAGTATCTCGTACTGCATATCTTCGAATAACGCGTGGAATAATTTTTTTTGAATTTCATCTTCAAGCTGAGAGGCGTATTGATTTTCAAATTCTTTTTTAACAGCCCTTATTCCGTCATGCCTCTCGCCTTTGGCGGGAAGGAAACACGCTGCTTCTAATTTTGGATAAGCTGTCGAGCGGATAACTCCGGCGTTTTCAAGCGAATGAGAAGGAATGAGTAAAGGAAGTTTTTCTTTTCCGGCGATAGATCTTAGCTGTTCCTGAAGCGCGCAAAATTCTTTTATAGTTTCATGGGCTTTATCCAGCGCCTCGATCATCAGTTCTTCGCTGACTTCCTTTGCGCCGCCTTCTACCATCGTGATGCCGTCTTTGGTGCCGGCGACAATTATTTCCAGCGTGGATTTTTCGATTTGTTCATAAGTCGGGTTTACGATAAGCTGCCCGTCAACCTGACATACGCGCACTCCGGCGACAGGGCCGTTAAACGGAATATCTGAAATGTGAATAGCCGCGGAGGACGCGATAATCGCAAGAATATCAGGAGGATTCACCTGATCTGTAGAAAGGGTTGTCGGAATCAGTTGAATCTCGCGCCCGAAACTTTTTTCGAATAACGGACGCATCGGGCGGTCGATAAGACGGGAGACCAATATCTCCTTGTCCTTTGGACGGCTTTCCCTTTTAATAAAACCGCCGGGGATTTTCCCTGCGGCGTAATATTTCTCGTTATACTCGACGGTAAGAGGCACATAATCATAGCCTTCTACCGATTCCCTTGCACAGCATACAGTGGCAATTACAGCCGAACCCGCGTACTGCGCGAAAACAGAACCATTCGCCTGCTTTGCGATTCTGCCGGTCTCAAGTATTAATTCTTTACCGGCGATGTTGAGTGTTACTTTTTGCATCATTATTTACGCAGCCCAAGTTCTTTTATCAGTTTGCGGTAACCCTCAAGGTTAGTTCTTTGAATGTATTTAAGCATCCTTCTTCGTTTTCCTACAAGAATCAAAAGCCCTCTCTGCCCTGATTTATCTTTTTTAAACTGCTTGCAATGTTCTGTAAGCTGGTTGATTCGTTCAGTTAACAGCGCAATCTGAACTTCCGTAGCACCTGTGTCTTTTTCGTTTTTTCCGAATTTTACAACAACTTGTGCGGCGCTTTCTTTTGTTAATGCCATATATATCTCCTAATTAGGTACTTTATCAGAGGGCATAAGCCCATTTTATAATATTTTGACATAAATCAATGTAAGTGTCAACCAGCGGCAGGACAATGATATTTAGTATATCATTTAGCCATCACACAACCGTATTTCCATTCACCGTTAACATTCTCTAAAATTGCTATCAATTCTTCGAAGGAGAAAACCGCAATTGATTTTTTAAAAAGAGAGTTCTCGCAGAGACGCAAAGACGCAGAGGTGAATAAAAATTTATTATATAGAATTTGATCAAGCGGTTTCCCATGAAAAATATCTTTAGCTTCTTGTTCTGTCACATCAATCCAAGGAAGCCCAAGTTTTGAAATAACGTTTTTATTTACTTTGATGATTGGAAATTTATCTACCTTTTCTATTTTCAATTCCTCATTACTAATTTTCTCTACTTCTCCGCGCCTTCCGCGTCTCTGCGTCTCTGCGAGTGAATATTCAAGATCATGTCTTTGCGTCTCCGCGAGAGTACTATCGGAATTAATTAAAAATCCGCCGACTTGTGTTCTTGTAAGTTCACATAAATNCCCCCTGCTCCCTGCCGTAATGGCAATGTCGCGCGCAAGCGAGCGGATGTATGTACCGCTTGAACAATGTACAAAGATTTCAGCGTAAGGCGGCTGCCATGAAAGCAGTTCCAGTTTATAAATTGTAACTTTGCGTTTCTTCATTTCGGGTGCCTTTCCTGATCTTGCAAGATCAGAAGCGCGTTTACCGTTTATATGAACCGCGGAAAATGAAGGCGGCGCCTGCATGATTTCGCCTGTAAAAAGCGGAAATACTTTTTCTACTATTTCGCGCGATGGCAAGTCTGCCTTTGCGATTATTTCTCCTTCGGGATCGAGAGTATCGGTTTCCATGCCAAAATGAATTTTGCCTGTGTATTTTTTATCAAGATGCGTAAACCATTTACTGAGCTTCAGCGCTCTTCCTGTTAAAACAATCAATAGTCCGCAGGCAAACTTATCAAGAGTTCCTGTGTGTCCGACTTTTCCTGTTCCAAAAGTTTTTTTAATTTCGCGTAACGCGTCAAAAGAGGTAATACCGGAGGGCTTATTCAATAATATTAAACCGGAGTTATATAAGTGCAGGTTCGAGCCATTTGTGTGGTTTATAGTAAAAACTTCTTCTCCTTCTTTTACGATTACTCTTTTTTATCTAATTCAGGTTCAACCAGTTTTTCTATCTTTTTGATTAGATCAAAGCTGTCGCCGACGCTGGTGTCAGCATGAAAGCGAAGGCGCGGGATCTTTCTTATGTGCATGACCTCTCCAAGCTGGGCCTGAATAAAGCCCGCGGCGCTTTGAAGGCCTTCCGCTCCTTTCTCAATATTTTTACCGCGAATCTCAGAAATATAAATATCAGCAAATGAAATGTCTTTTGACACGTCAACCTTTGTTACAGACAAATAAGGAGAAACTCTGTTATCTTTTATTTTCCCTTCAAGAATAAGAGAGCCGATCATCTCCTGTATTGTCTTTTCAAGCCGCTGTGTGCGCTGAAAAGTCCGCCCTGTTGATTTATCGCCGGAACGGGATTGAGGCATTTTAGTTCCCGGATAATTTGCGGGCGATTTCGATAATCTCGATGGCTTCCAGCGTATCGCCGATTTGAATGTCGTCAAAACCGTCAAGACCGATACCGCATTCGTAACCTGCGGCGACTTCACGCGCGTCATCTTTGAACCGTTTTAAAGAAGCGATTTTCCCCGAGAATAAAACAATCTGATTTCTAATCAGGTTAACTGTGCAGCTCCGCTTAACGGCTCCTGTTAGCACATAACAGCCTGCGATTGTTCCTACCTTCGGAACTTTGAATGTATCGCGCACTTCTATAGTCGCCACTATTTCTTCTTTTGTATCCGGCTTTAACATTCCTTCCATTGCCGCACGGATTTCTTCCACTGCTTTGTAAATGACATTGTATTTTCTGATATCAATCTTTTCCTGTTCGGCTAAGATTTTAGCTTTTGGAAGAGGACGAACGTTAAAGCTGATTATTATGGCTTTTGAGGCGATGGCAAGATCAACGTCTCCTTCGTTAACAGGACCTGGAAGCGCCTGAATAACATGCAGCCGGATTTCTTTTGTCGATAATTTTTCAAGGCTCGATTTTAAAGCTTCCGCTGAGCCCTGAACATCGGCTTTAATAATAACTTTTAGTTCTTGAATTGTTCCGTCGCTTATCATGTCGTGGAGGTTATCCATTGTAACTTTTCTGATTATCTTAGCGTCTTCGAATCGTTTCAATTCCTGTCTTTTTGAAGAGAATTCTCGCGCGACTTTTTCGTCGGCCACAACCTGCAGAGGATCGCCTGCGTTCGGAATGCCTTCAAAACCGAGAACTTCAACAGGCATTGACGGAGTTGCTTTATTTATCTTATCGCCTTTATCGTTAAATATTGCGCGGACTTTTCCTGGCCATACACCTGCGACAAATGCGTCTCCAACAGCAATTGTGCCTTTCTCTACCATTACTGTGGCGACAATACCTCTTCCGTGATCAACTTTCGATTCAAGAACTTTTCCTTCCGCGCTGCGCTGGAAGTTCGCTTTTAAATCCAAAAGCTCGGCTTCTAATAAAATCGCGTCAATCAATTTATCGATACCGGTTTTTTGCAATGCCGATAATTCCACAAACATTGTCTGTCCGCCCCAGTCTTCCGGCATTAAGCCAAGATCAGAGAGCTGGCTTTTAACCTTATCAGGATTCGCTTCCGGTTTGTCAATTTTATTAACGGCTACAATAATCGGCACATTCGCGTCCTTCGCGTGATTGATTGCCTCGATTGTTTGAGGCATAACCCCGTCATCCGCGGCGACAACCAAAACAACAATGTCAGTAATCTGCGCGCCGCGCGCTCTCATGCGGGTAAAAGCTTCATGACCAGGGGTATCAAGGAAAGTCAGTGAGCCGTGAGGAGTCTCGACCATGTACGCGCCGATATGCTGCGTAATGCCGCCGAACTCGCCAGATACAACATCGGCCTTTCTGATTGCGTCTAACAGTTTTGTTTTTCCGTGATCGACATGTCCCATAACGGTAACAACCGGCGGACGCGGAAGCATGACCGCGTCTTCATC
>JGI24695J34938_10001329_pt1 | contig 21366 bp, 35 predicted proteins | sample TergutCo191P3_FD_34938 | JGI IMG/M metagenome (IMG submission 34938)
AAGCGATAATCCGCAAAGTCAGAGCCGCAGCGCTTGAGCAGGGTTTTGATATTCAGTGTGATTTTGGCGGCGAATTAGATTGTCCGGGCGAGTACGAGGACGGGTTGTTCATGTATTGGAACGCGACATGGAATGAAAAAACAGGTGAGATGGACCGGGAAGGCGATCCCGTAGACGTTCACGAGTAGGAGCAGGTTATGAAATTCAGAGTAAGTCTTGGTTTTAAGCATTGGGAAGTATACGAGGTCGAAGCCGAATCGAAAGAAGCGGCGGTCGAAGAAGCGGAAGAAATGCACAATAACGGCATGGACAGCGTGAATTGGACAGAAGATCGCTGGTCTGAAATTGACGAAGTCAAGGAGAATTAAATGCACTTACACACATACATTTTGACGATTGCCGAGAGCAAAGAAAGCGCGGAAAGCGATGTGCGCTGTTTTGTTGAGGACAGGGTCGGAGACGGGCGCTGGTTTGATTACGGTGACGTAGACGAGCAGCGTGAGGTGAAACTTCTATCAGAAGTCAGGGAAGCATTGCTGGAAAGCATGGAATATCCAGAAACAAAGCTGAAAGAAGCGTTTACCGAGTTTGATAAAAACAGAGCGTTAGGCGACGACTACAGGGGCGCTACAGGGTATCAGGCAAGGCGTATTGCTGACATTCTCTGCCAAGAGTTCACGGATACCATGCCTTTTTATAATCAGCAAGAGCTCGACTGGTCATTGCCTCAGCATGACGAGGACGGCATAAGAGAAGCGATGATAGCAAGAGAAGCGGACACTCAAGCAGATTGCCCGCTCAAGTGGTACGCAGTGCCAGTTGATTTGCATTTTTAGGAGCGGGGTATGAAATACAGAGCCAAGATTAGTTTTGAGAAATGCGTTGAAGCAGAAAGCGAGCAAGACGCGAAGGAAATACTTCTGGACTGCATGGACAATGAGCCAAGTCGCATTGAATGGGAAGTGGAACAAATCGGAAGAAAAAAATGCGTGGTGTACGGTTGCAAGGAAGAGCTCGATAAAGTTGAAGAAGGCAGGTATTACACCCATGTAGAAAGATGTGATAACTACAAAGCCGAGTTTTTTGGAGTCTATGAAGTACAAGACGATGGAACAGAGGAATGGCTTGGCGACTTCCGTACACATGGCGACGCGTCATTGTTTGCTCTCGAAAAAGAGAAGGAGGAAATCAAGTGAGCGGATTAGCAGAGGTTTATGACGAAATGGATCGTAAGGTTGCAGATGAAGAAAGACGAACCAGCGAATGTCAAAAAGAAATCCGGCGCTTACGGGGCGTCGTCAGAAGTTACATCGCCATTGAGAAGCAGATCACGGAGCCGGATTATAACAGGCTCTTTGAGCTCTGGTCTGATTTTGACGATGACAACAGCCCCGTTGAAGTTTTGACGGAGTGCCTGGAATTGGGTACATACGATTCCATGTCATATAAAGGGTTCTGCGCTGGGTTCTCAGCCGCGGCGGCGATGTTTAAGGAGAATTAAATGATCGACAAAAAAAGTTTTCGGGCAGCCGTTAAACAAGTCATCAAAGAGAATAACGGCAGCGTTTCCGTTTGTAACCAGTACGTTGACGCCGGCGGCTTAGCCTTCGCAAATATGCGGGATGTAAAAGTTTCATGGGGACGTGACGAGCTCTCTCTTTTTATTCCAAAAGAGATTACGTTTACGGTCCCGTATCGGGATATTGTTTCACACTCAGTATCGCCTATGCGAAAGCAGATAAACATTGAATTGGTCGGCCGCCGCCTGGTGTCTATAAGGGAATTACAATGAGAAAAGCAGAATACGTTATCAGGAAAGCGGATCAGTTCCACGGCATCGCATACTCAGTGCTTTATGACGGAATCGAGGCATGGACAGGCGGGAAAATAAGGGAGTGTTACGAAACCGACGAGTTCGAGATTCTCTCAGAAGAAGAGTTTGAGAAAAAAGTGGAAGCGTTTTGTGACGCATACTGTGGAAATTGGAAGGAGACGACGAAGGAACGCTATAACGATATGCTTGACATTTTGCCGCCGGTTAAGTGGTTTAATGGCGGGTTCTTTATTTCTGAGGCGTATACTCTGAATATACATCCCTTCCATCAAGCGTTCAGGGGCAAATATTACGAGGCTTATTTTCGCATAACAACGTGCAGGGAGATTATTCTGAAATCACTTGCAGCGTTCGTTGAGACACAGGGAAAGTTTGAGGAAGTAAAAAATAATAATATCAATAGACTTAAAAAGGACATGAACCCATGAACACTTATTTATCATTAAAAGAAAGCCATCAGAGCGAAGTCAACAGTTTCCCGTTCAAGTTTGTTTTTGATAACAAACGATTTATTGAACTATTTTTTTCAAAAAACACTTGACAAAAAAAATAGTTATATTACGTTTACGTCGAAGTTCAAAATAAAACTTGAACGCACAGGAGGAGACGATGAAAGCACATGCAGTTAGACAGTTTATCGCAGATAAAAATTACAAGGCTGCGCTGTTAGGCGCAAGAACATTCCGAATCGGCGTAACGGCTGAACAGCGGTCGATAATGAGCAGGGCTTATGAAGCGATTGTTCACCAAAGATTTTATCAGCAACTCGGAAAAAACATTAACGAGTGCATCGACGAAGGCGTCGCGGTACTCAAGGAGGTAGTTGGATGCTAATACAAACCTTAAACGTAAAGGTGTATGTACAGGAAGGCATGAACGCACGGAGCGCGGTCGAAAGTTTTTTACACGATCAGGATTGGGTTAGTTTCTGCGATGTCGATACTCTCGGCGAAGTTGAAACTGAAAAAACCTTCCCGGAAGATGATGGCAACGGCGGAGAAAAAGCAAGCGAATACAAACCTTGCCCGTTCTGCGGAGAAAGAGACGAAGATGCTTTTGAATACACCTTCTCTCAGAAAACCGGAAATTACAGAAAAAATTGAGGTAAAAAATGAACCAAACAATTAAAGACTTGTTAAAGCCGCCTTTTGTAAGATCGAGAGGAAAAACGGACGGCGTAGACGTGTGCATGAAAAAATCACATAAGCACAGAGGAAACAGAAAAGTGCCTGTTAGGTTGTTTAATATCATAAGAGATAATCTCGCATGGCTGTTTTGGAACGATGACGGAGCGAAAATCTATAACGAAATAATTGATTGGGTTGTGGCTGCGCTGAATGAAAAATACAGCCGCGACTTTGGCGTGTGCGTATATAATGACATTCCAGAAGGAATAGTAAATATTGATACGCCGGCGGCAAAGATACTAGGTTTCACATCAGAAGATTTTGATCCTCATTCGTATTTATGGAGAAAAGGAAATATCATAGTTATAAGCTTGATGGTTTCAAAAAAGAAAGGCGCGTTTTGTAAATTGATGAACAAAATAGCGGAGATGGACTTTGACTTTCAGATACCGATGCCGAGCGCAAGAATGAGAGAAATAGGAGAAAAGCAAGGCTGGTGTTTTTATCGAACAGAAAGCAAGGAATTTGGCGGGATTGATATTCTGACAAACATCGAGGAGAAATAGTGAAACAATGCGAAACCTGTACATCATCTAATCTTGATAGGTGTCCGTGGCATCCGTGTACGACTTGCGGTTACGGAATTTGCAGTTATTGTGAATTATTGAAAAAAGAGTGCCCGTATTATTTCGGGAAAATTCTATCCAACCGGTTGGATGAAAAAGTGGGAGAGCGACCATGTACATAAGAGAAGGTCAGATTTGGCAAGGTTTTGTAGAACCTTCCGGCGAGCTAAAATGCGTGACGGTTTTGGAAGCGAAAACAAATTCAGAAGAGGCGTGTACGATTATTGGATTCACTGACGAGAAGGAAATATATTTCATGCAACAGAGAATATTTGAAAATAAGTTTGAGTACAAGGCATGAGACCGAAACGAATCCAGAGAAAGCGCGTACTTGGCTGGCGGATGCCTGAGAATACCGTTTATGTCGGAAGACCGACAAAGTGGGGAAATCCGTTTATAGGAGACGATGCCATTAAAAAGTACGAAGAAATGATTATGTTCAAAATGCTTGATGGAGATGCTTTCAAAAAAGAACTGCTTGAATTAAAAGGCAAAAACCTTGCTTGTTGGTGTCCGTTATTTGATAAAAATGGATTGCCAATAAAATGCCACGCTGATATTTTACTTGAACTGGCGAATAGATAAATAGTAGTTGACAATGACGAAATCCGATTAAATAATAAATCTAACCCATAAGGAGTTTATGACTATAAAATGAAGTATCTATTTGTTGTAGCTCATCCAGACGATGAGGTTCTTGGCGGAGGCGCAACTATCCACACATTGGTAGAGAAAGGAGAAGAGGTAGCTGTATGTATCTTGTGCGGAAAGGCAGAATCCAGATCATTCAGATCATCTACAAAAGAACTGTTTGAAGATATGCAAAAATCGCAACAAACGCTTGGTGTAACTGCTGTTAAGGCTGGTAATTTCCATGATAGCAATCTCAATATTTATCCACACTCTGATGTTGTATATTTTATCGAAGAAGCCATCATTGAGTTTATGCCAGAAACGATAATTACTCATCATCCGTCAGATTTGAACTCAGATCACCAGATAACATCTAAGTATTGTCAAGAAGCAGCTAGGCTTTCACAACGAAAAACAGAAAACATTCCGATGCTGAAACAATTGTTGTACATGGAAGTATTGTCATCTACAGACTGGATGCTCGACCGGACTATTAGCTCCTTCTCTCCGAATTTATTTATAGAAGTAGGAGAAGAAAGCATAAATAAGAAAATATCCGCGCTTGCTAAATATCGAAAAGTTATGCGAAGCTTTCCTCACCCAAGAAGCAAACAGATTATAAAGGGTTTGGCGGCGTATCGCGGAGGTCAGTCTGCTACTAAGTACGCAGAAGCTTATGAGATTGCGTTCAGGGTAGGATTATAAAAAGATCATATATTTTAAATGGAGAGGAATGTATGGAGAATCAAGATTCGTCAGATAAACCGGCGCGGCGTATAGAAGTAGTATGGCGCCGTCCGTCAGAAATAAAGACAAGATTCGGAAATCCGAGAAAACCAGCAGATAAAAAAAACGCCAGAGAACTTAAAGAATCCCTTCAAACATTTGGCGATTTTGATTTAATGTTAATTGATGAAAACGAAGATATTATCGCTGGTAATCAGCGGCTTAAACAATTCATTGAGATTGGTGATGATGAACCGAAGCTCTGCAAACAACTTTTTGGATATTCTAAAGCAGAGAAAAAAGCAATCAATATAAAATCCAATGTTCACGCTGGAACATGGGATTTAAATATGCTTGCTGACTGGACGGCAGATATTGGGATTAATCTTGGTATAAAAGAACTCGAAGATCCGGAGCAGCGTGAAATTAAAGAGATGGAATTAATCCATTATGAAAAGTATGATTATGTCATTATCGCTTGTCGTAGCGAACTTGATTATAACGATCTTGTCAGAAAGCTCGGCATTGAAGGAAAGAAGGTTAAAATATCGAAGCGAAAAATAAACGCAAGAGCTATATGGTATGATGAAATTGAAGCTGAGATTGTCCCGAAGAAAAGAAAAAATGAAAAATACTTGTAATTATATCTTTTCAGGACATCAGCCTAATTTTCTGCCATATATGGGATACTTCTACAAAATGTTCAAATCTGATGTTTTTGTACTTGATGACGACGTACAATATTCAAACAGTGCGTGGCATAACACAAATTTTATAAAAGCCAACGGGCAAAAACTAAGAATTACAATACCTGTTAGTTATAAATACGGAGACCTAATCAACGAAGTGAAGATATGCTATGCAAGAAATTGGACTGACAAATTATTGATGACTTACCGCATGAACTATGGCAAATCCAACTATTTCAACGAAGGATATAAGCTTCTTGAAAAACATCTCAGCATTAAGCACGAGCTTCTCTCTGAACTTAATATAGTGCTTATAAAGGATATTGCTAATAAGTTTGGGATAAAATGTAAAATCGTAATTGCAAGCAAAGATGTTCCTACTCCCTTAAAAAATCACAACAGGAATGTTTACCAATGTTTAAAACTTGGCGGAAACATTTATTATTCCGGTACCGGCGGAGCCGCTTATAATGATGTTGAAGATTATGCAATGAATGGTATAAAGCTTATCTATAGCGACTATTCGCCGATTAAATATAAACAAGTAGGCTACCCATTTATAAGCGACTTGTCTGTTATAGATTATATTTCTAATCACGGTTATAATTTACCTGATGATTGGAGGGCTGTTTAATGAAACCTGAAAACTTTAATATCTATGTGCCAAGCTACGGGCGTGCAAAAGTTACTAAAACATTCAGGCTGCTTGAATATTGCACATATGTTGTCCGAAAATCGCAGGAAGAAGAATACAGAGATGCCGGCATCAAAGATATATGGGCGATAGATGATAATGAAATAGATAACCTGTGTAAAGTCAGCAATTATATTAATAACAACAGTCCAGAGCCAATTATCTGCACAATAGATGATGATGTTGATTATTTCCTGTACCGGCTTGATTATAATAATGAGATTACTGACCGCGAAACCGTTATGGCAGAAATAGAGAGGATAGCACAACTTGTACTTGATCTCGGAATTGGTTTTTGCTATGAAGAAGCCAGCATAGCTCCATGGAATTATACATCAGAGTTTGCTTTCAAAGGAACTACAGGCGCTATACGCTGGTACAACAAGGCGGTATATAAAAGCAGGTTTGATGAAAGCTTGTATCATAACTGCGATTTAGACGTTCTACTACAAGAGCTGCTTGTTAACAGAATAACTCTCAATCCAAAATATTTCTGCGTGAAAGCTGGTACTGACGTTAATGCAGGCGGCAATAGCAGTAAAACGCGGCAAGAACAAATTGATTGTGTCTTAAATATGAAAAGAAAATGGGGTAAGTATTTCGATTATAACTTCGATAACAACAAACCAAGAATAAAAGTTGAAAGATAAATACTAAACCCGCATATCAAAACTTTTAAAAAAATTTTCAAAAAACTATTGACAAAAACTATCTATAATGCTAGTATAAGAATATAGATAATTTAATTATCTAAATAATTTTGAGGAGTGCGAACATGAATAACAGAGAATATGGAATTGGAGAAAGAGTAGATGTAAAAATTAACTCCAAAGTTGTTTCGGTAAAGATTGTTGAGTGTTTGGGAAAAACAATGGCATCACCTGATGAAAATACTTACAGTGTGTTTTTAAATGGCAAAATAAAAATTGTTAAAGAATCTCAAATTGATTGTTAAGGAGAAGAATAATATGTATCCCTATACCAAATCTGGATATAATATGTACGACATGATGAGTATGTTGCAAAAAGCGATACGCAGAGCAGATTACGAATTAGCTGGGTTTGCCGCTTTTCAACTCGCGAGTGAATACAGAACCGTGCTGTGGAACAGGCTCTTGATTATATCTGCGGAAGATTGCTTCGGAATCATCACAAAGGAAATTGTAAAACTGAGAAATGATGACAAGAGCTCTAATAACAACCGCAACATAGCCAATGCTGTTTACTTATTAAGTTCTGCTAAAAAAAGCAGAGACGCGTGTTATTTTGCTTGTAATTTTGTGCTTTCAACAAGAAAACCAAGAGAATTGGATATTGGTGTTTGTGAGATAAAAGATTTGATAAATAGAATAGGTAATGGCGAATGTAGCTCTAATGAGCAAATGACGCTATTTACCGAATGTTGTCAAATAAAAAATGACAGCGACAATCCTGATAAATTGTTTGAAACCGGAGTATGTTTGCAAAAAGCCCTTAAGCATTTAGACATGGACATTAGCGGGTACGAAATAGATGTTTTACGCAGAAGCGATAGGGAGTTTCTGTGGAAAATATACAAAGATTACTCGAATAAATTCAAATCAAATCCTATAATAACCGAAGAAATAGAATCCCTAATGCTTGCCGATAACTACATTAATCAGCGGAAAAACATACTTGAAAAGGATGAAATATTTATAAGCAAAGCAGCAATCCTTCTTTGCTACTGTGGAGATGCTTCGTTCGATAATGTGATTGCAAGCGATGTAATAAATTATGGTAAGTTCATAGATTTTAGCTGCATAGACATATCGCCGATTGAAAAGTGCAAATTAAGGAGTGGAGAAATACCCGAATTTGTGTATGACTGCCATACAAGAAAAGGCAGAGAGAAAGGAAAGACAGATTTTGATATGACAACAGCAGAGCAAGCTGCTCTGTACCCTCTTCGTCACGCATACTTTGATGAAGCAAGCTGGATATATACATACGAGGACGATTTTCTGCAATCGAGAATATCGTTAAATGAGATAAGCATGATAAGGGAATTTGCACGGACTCGTGAAGCGAATCCTGTAAAACATATTCCATATTGAACGGCAATTATTTATCTATCCAACCAGTTTGATAATTCAACGCACAAAAGCCGCTATTCAATTTTCAGAATGATCAGGATACTTTTATACCCCCTTATCGAATACTGCTAGGAGCCTCATTATGTACAAAAAAAACAATACTCATATAAATTTGAATAAAAAATAAAAAAAAATTATTTTTTTCAAAAAACACTTGACAAAAAAAATAGTTATATTACGTTTACGTCGAAGTTCAAAATAAAACTTGAACTTTAGGTAGGAGGTTATATGCGGAAAACCAAAAAAAAGCTGCCTCGGAAGAAGGCAGCCAAAGGAGAATTGAATGGCACATTTTGAAATCATTAACGATTGCATTTTAAGGGCGAAGGAAAAAGGAAGGTTAGAGACCATAAGAGACAGCCAATGGTCTTTTATCGACATTGACGAAGGCGATGAGTTTTATTACAAACAACTCGCATTTTTAGGTAAGCCTGACAACGAAGGATACTTTATGGCAGAAGGTCGCCAAAACGGAGACCTTGTTCACTTCAATATTGAATATTGCGATACCGAAAATGGTAGGCTAGACAAAATTTCAGAAATTATAGGTAAAGACATTTTCTACAGAGACGCAGTACTTTACGAAGGCTATTTCACAGAAATTATCGGCGACTCCAGAATTATCGATCTTCACAGCAACCTGCCATATAAAACAATGGCGAAACTTTCCAATGGAAAGGTCGTAGATCCTCTTGAATTGGTTTTAAGACCGACTGTTCTCGGTAATTTATCCTCAGTTGACTGTGGGTTATAGAGCATGATATTGCTAAAAGAGAGCTGAAAATAAACCCTTGCATTTTCGGTGAAAGAGATGTAAAACCGAAGAATAAGCGAGGAAAATATGCCAGTTCACCCAAACTCAATTGCGAACCTTGAAAAAGGAAAACGCTTCTCAAAAACCTACAAGCCAGCCAACACTGGACGCCGAAGAGACTATCTCAAAGAGTTCATTGACGATAACAAAGTATCCCTGAACGATCTGAAAGCCATCTTAGAAAACGTTCTTGGCGATCACTCATTTGCCGACCTTGAAAAGATACTTGCCCGGGGGCAGAAAACACTCCCTGCTTTCGTCGCGGCATACATAAAGGGCATGATAACTGACCTCAAAAAAGGCAGAACCGACACCGTTGACAAGATGTGGGATCGCATTCATGGCAAGGCGAATCAAACTAGCGTACTTGAAGTCTACGACATCAGTGACGACGCAAAGAAGCGCATGAGTTCGATATTCAACTCCATGCTCAAAGACGGCACAGAGATAAAGCCGGCAAACCTTCTTGAACAAGAGGACATTGAACCTGAAAAAGAGGAAGGTTAATGCCAGATGAAAATGTCTTAGTACGAGATCCAGACGACTGGCGCAAATGGTTTTGTACAGATGAAACGGTAAAAATAATAGCAAAAGAGCCGCATAAACTTGGCTGGCTCATCGGTTACGAAGATCTGGTTCCGCTTCATAGCGAATGGATAAAATACATTTGGGATACGAATGAGAACAGGGCGTTACAAGCCTTTCGCGGATCATATAAGTCATCATCTATTTCCGTCACAGGCGCAATTCGCTGGATGTTATTCAGACCGAATGACCGTATCCTTCTCACGCGGAAAACGTACACCGCTGCTTACGAAGTCGTGAAATCAATATCTCAAGCCATGCAGTTACAGCAAATCCTGGAATTGTTCAAGTTTGTACACGGCAAATACCCTGTTCCGGTAGTTGACCGCGAAGGCTCTCTCAGGTACAGCTTCAAATCTACCATTACGCCGGAAGGCAATATGACCGCTTCAGGTATTGACGTTAAAACCGGTTCACACTATGAGAAAATAATTTGGGATGACGGCGTAACAATCAGAGACCGTATATCCAAAGCCGAACGCTTACGCACAATCGAAATGTTACGCGAAATACTTACAAACATCATCGACCCCGGACACGGAGTTGGAATGATTGGTACGCCTTGGCATCGTGAAGATGCATGGAAAATCGTGAGGAGTTTTTGTCCCATTGCTCAGTATCCTCTCAGCCAGTACGGTATACAGCACGGAATAATTACTCAGGACGAAATAAACCGGAAGAAAAAAACTACTACGCCGTACCTTTACGCTGCCAACTACGAACTCGAACTCGGAAAAGACGAATCCTTATTATTTACAGATCCTATAATGAGTAATGGTTGGAATTATAATGTACGTGGGGTTGTAGCTCATGTTGACGCTGCCTATGATGGAGATTGCTTCTGTGCATTGACGATAGTCTCAAAACTAAGAGGAAATGGAGAAGAAACGTATTATCAAGCCGTAGGATTTACATACAATGGTAATATAATAAATTGGTATGACGAAATTTATAGACTATGCCAAAAATATAATGTAGAATGCTTATACGAAGAAACAAACGCTGATAAGGGAATGTCTGCGAGAGATCTATCTGCTCGTGGAATCAACATGAGAACTTATAGCGAGGGAATGAATAAGCATATAAAAATTAGTACTATTTTATTTAAGGTTTGGGAATATATCGAATGGGCACCAGATACAGATGATGAATATATGACACAAGTTATGGATTACAAAGCCGGCATAAAGCCGGATGACGCGCCAGATTCTGCGGCATCGTTATTCAGAGAAGCGTTTGGTAGTGGTATCGAACTAAGTGCCGAAGAACGCGCAAGGTTTAAGTGGAAAAAATGACGGAGGGGAATTATGGGGATAAAACAAATATTTAAAAACACTGTAGAAAAGTTTTCAAGCTTCTGGACCAGACCGCAAGATGTTGACTTATCAAAAACGCGTACTACGTCGGTAGCTACAAAACGTGAAATGAAAGGCGGTTTGGCGGCGAATGAAGCCCTGTTAAAAGGTCTTTACACTGGTTCTACCCAGGAGATGGCGCTTTCGTCATATCTCTCTGACGGTATGGTTGATGTCCCTAAAAACCTTACCGGTATTCCCGGAGTAATACCCGATGAAGGTCAAGACAATCGCCTGATTAAAGAACTTATGCCGCTTATAATTGACGAACTGCCAGTGCTGATTGTCACCATGCTTACCCAAGGCACGGCATGGCGATGGGCGCGATGGAGCGATAAACTGCATAAACTGACATGGGAAGTGATTCCGGATCGAAGTATTACATCAATAATAATTGAACTTGATACCGGGGAAATTACAGAGATTTGGACAAATGAACAGCTTGAATATAACAAAGGTGAAAAAAATGTTGCTATTTCAACCAGAAAACGTCACATAACGAAAGATTTAATCACCGAGGAATGGACTGGTGAAAGAAATGAGATTAAACAGTATAAAAACGCTTTCGGCTTTCTGCCGATACCATTCGGATACAGATGTTATGAAGGCGACTGGCGCGGAAACAGCGTCTATGCCAGAGTGTTACGATGGATGAAATCAATACACGACATCGCATTCAAGCGAGCGGAGGTCTTAACAGAATTTGAGGCGAAGGTTATTCAGACTGTTAAAAATGTACAGACATGGTTGCGTAACAACACCGATGAAATAAACAAATCACCAGATGTAGAAATCGACGTCTTTGAAAGAAAATTTGTCATTAACGGCGAAGGAGAAGATACAAAGTATTTATATCTGCCGACTGACGCGACTGCGCAACACACCGCTGCAATTCAAGACAGCGAGTTAAAAGTTATTAAAGGCAGCGGTACTCCTGAGTTGTTTTTCGGCGCATTGGCAACCGGCAACCACGCATCTACCGAAGCGCAAACCCATTTAGTGCTGGAACACATCAAAGGCATAAGGCGCGATTTAACAAAAGGCGCTATTCAGTTAGTTAACCAGTCCTTGAAAATACTTGCATTCATGCGTTTCACTCAGCCGCCGCAGGTTTCCGTGCAATGGGGTAATCTTTCTATGCTTTCGGTTTCTCAGAAAGCGCAGGTCATGAGCGCATACGCATCCGCAATTGTACCGCTTCTTGGTAACGGCGCCATTTCAAAAGAAGGCGCTTTCTATCTCACAAAAGAATTGTTTCCTGAGTTTCCAGCAGATACTCCGGATTATTTCATGGCAGGGCTTGACGAAATGCTTGTTAATCATTCAAGCAAGGTCGGACAGCCAGCGTTTGATGGAGGAGTGTATTGAGCGCAATATCATACGCCAGAGGACATGAAATATATTTTGACGGCAAAGCATGGCGTTATTCAGATAACGGAAACTTATTGCAAGATGAAGTTCGCTCTTGTATTCGCTGTGGAAAGCATCCAACAAAAGAAGGACATGATGCTTGTATCGGTTATATTGAAGGTGTGGATTCCGCTTGCTGCGGACATGGAGTATCGGACAATTACGTAGAAGTAATATGTCATAATGATTTTATATTAAATAAAAAACAACAAGAAGATTTATTAAATGCTATAGGCAATGCCAAAACTGGAAAAGTTAATATTACTTTAGTATTGGGATTGGATAGGAAAACAATAGCTGAGAAAGTTATAAAAGTTTTACCAAATGTTCTGGAAAGGATAGTTATATGAAATATTTTATACTTGCTTATTTAGCAAATTGGATGTTGATTAATCGTGATTTTGTTTCACTTCGTTCAGCTATCAGGTTTGCAAAAAACAGAGGAATATACCGTTACAAGATATTCAAGCAAAAAGAAAATGGCAGTAAAGCTTTTATCGAAGATGACTGTATTTACAGTAAAGGAGTAGTCATTGTCTGAAAGAAATATAGACTTAATGTCGCTAAAACATTATATGAAACAGAAGTTTGACAGTGTTCAAATTGTCTTCAAATAAAACAAGGAGTTGTTATCTGACACGCGCTGAATACTTCCAGAGACAACGTGACATCGGCAAATCTACAGCAAGAGCCGAGCAAGAAACCGCCAGAAGAATACGCGCTTCAACACGCGAACTTGTTGTCCCGCTTGTTAAACAGTATGAAGAATTAGGAACTATCATCTATCCCGTCGAAGAATTGGCAAGACGTATTGACCACATCATACGCGAAGAAGCCTCTAAGCCTGTTTTGCAAGCGCGTGAACTACAGGAAGAAATGGAACAATCACTCCAGAAAAAACTTGATATATTAGTCGGTCACAGCGAGCCGCAGGAAAACGCAAAACAAAAAAGAATTGAGAATGCAAGAAAACCAGTAGGTTCAATCATCAGAACACCTGGCAAGGCATTTGGTATTGGTACAGGGTTTGCTGGGTATCGCAGAGATCCCATTACAGGAAAAATCATTTGGGACGATCTACCGCTTGAGCACGAGTTCAGAAAACGAGCCGATTTATCAACACTTGTTTGGAAAGCCGTTGAAGAGCAGGAACAGAGAGTGTTTGACGTTATACAAGGTGGACGTGCTGCCGGAATGAATGTAAAACAAATCGGTAAATCTCTTGAGGATTTAATCAATCACCAAAACGGCGGCGAACGTGTTGTCGGACGCTGGAGAAATATGTTTCCTAACACAGAAGCAGGGCGCAAGTCTGCATGGGAGCGTGATTATCTTAAAGAGCATGGAGGACTACTGTACGGTACAGACGCAGCCAAAGAATTATTACGACAACCTGATGCTCAAGCGTGGATTAGAGAACGCATGGAGGATAAAACCAAACGCGGCACTCCGAGACTGCCTGATGCTGTTAAACAATACGCCAACCGGCTCGGTAAAGCAGGGCTTGATTATAGAGCGATGAGAATTGCGCGTACAGAGACCACGGCAATGGTCGCTGACGAACAGTTAAAAATTGCTGAGAACTCTGACATTGCAACCGGTGAAATGGACTTTGTTATGGAGCGCGGTCGTGACCACTGGAATTGTAACTGCGAAAAATATGCTGCTCAGAACCCGTGGAAGGTAGACGATACCGATAGACCGGAGATACCTGTTCATCCGAATTGTATGTGCGAGTGGAGACCGAGATTAAAAACTGACGCAGAAATTGTCGCCGCTTTCAAGGAAGAAATGGCTGAGGACTTGGGAATTATCGAAGGAACACCTGAGCAGAAGGAAATGTTAGACGCAATTGATCATGGGCTGTGTCCTGTTTGCGGGAGAGCGTTTAATGCTTCGGTAGGAAATATATTATATAACGCAGATAGAGTGTGTGATGGTTGTGGCAAACCTTTTGACGAAATTGGAGTTGGTGAAAGCAGTATCGATCCTTCTGGTAACAAACTGTCATTTACAAACTTCAACAGCGTAAAAACAACAGAGGAAGAAAGAAGTAAAAAAGAATATCTTGCTGTTATATGTGAGAAAGCTGGACTGCCAGCTTATGAATACGAAGATTTTTTAAAAATCAAATATAAAGATTTTGAATTTGATGGAAAAAAATGGCATGATAACCTATCTGAAGATTGTCAAGACGGGATAAGACATTATACAGGCATTGGCTATTAAAGAATGAATTTAATCACTTCTGGAGTAGAAGAAGGTAGACCGTTAGAACTTAAACGAATTGAAGATGTATCTGAGGGACTTAAGCAGTCATCTTTAAGTTATGATTTAACTGTTTTTTCTGGTGCAAAAATTAAACACTACCCAGAATCAAAATTTAGAGTAGGTGAAATAGTGGAGATGAATCCATTTTTAAGTACTACTGTTGATTATTACAAAGCATGGGATAAAAGCAAAGGAAAAGACACTATATTACATATAGACCTTCCAAAAGGAGCAAATGCAGGTTATGTAGGAGTTGAAGAATTTAACAGACATAACTATAAAGAACGAGAAATAACTATTAATAAAAATCAAAAATATGAGGTGCAAGAAAGAGGGAAATGTATATTTAATGGCGAAGAATATAATTTTTTACATCTTAAATTAATACTTTGATAATATATATTTACATTTTTATATAAATGTGATATAATTACAAAGGATGTTTATGAATTATAGAGAGATAACTAGTTTATTTAATGAGGATAAGATTTTATTTGGGCATCGTGGGACGTATGTAACATGGTTACTAATTCAATATAAATTTGCAAATTCTGATGGAAGTTTAAATAATGTAAATGAATTTCGTAGCAAGCTGCTTGAAGCTTTAATGGAAATAACAGGATATATCGAATCACCTGGTAAGATGTTATTTATAAATAATTTTGGGATGAATAGCCCAGTGACGTCTGGTGTTGTCTCTATGTCGTGGTGGACAATGGTAGGTATACCAATTCTTTGTTCAAGGTTTGAAGAAAATAAAGCTCCTTATTCTGGTGAGAAAATATTTTTAGATAATGCCATTGTAGAATGGGAGAAACTATCAATTATTGAAGAAAAAAAAGGTACACAAGTAATAGGAAAACCCACATGAGCAAGATAACATGAATACTTATACATCTCCAGATGGTTATTTCAAAGATATAAACGCAGTTGCAAGGGGTGATACAACTAGAAACGGTGTGCCGATGGGACAGGAGACAATTGAATACTATCAAGAAGTAGTTGTGTCTCTTGATAAATCGCTTTCCCAATTTACTCTTGAAAGGGAAATGACATTCCATAGATTTGACGGTTTAAGCCGTTACAGCCAAAAAAAGCCTGGCGATACAATTCCTGTAAAACATTTTTGGAGCGCTTCGGCAGGCATTGCGGTTGATTTTGCAAATACAGAAGATAGGGTGCATTTTGAAATCCATGTGCCTGCCGGAAAATATGGCGCGTATCTAGGCGATAATTCTGAAGTAAAAAAAGAAAAAGAGTTTTTATTAAGAAGAAACCTGAATTACAAGGTATTGGAAATTATTCCAGGAGGCGGATTTAACGGACTGACAAGGATGGTTTTGGAAGTTATACCATAACTTGACAATATTTTAAATTTTATTTATAATTAATATGGATAATTATATGAAAGGGTTAACAAAAGAATATTTTAGAATTAAAAAAAAGTTTTTCCCGTCAATTGATATAATAAAAGAATGGGCAGAATTTAAATATGTAAATCTCATAAGAAAAGTGAATAATGAGCAAAATACAACTGTCACATACATACCGGAAGATACGTTTTACCACTATAAAATGCCCACATTTCATATTGAGTATCTCCGATTGCATAAAGGATATGTAGTTGCAAGAGCAGTAGAATCTATAATACCTGAACTGGAAAAAATGTTTAATATAAAATTAGAAATGACTGACGAAGACGAAAAATTGGTAGTCCAGCTTGGACATTTATGCTTTTACTATGATGATAGAGACACAGATAAAAAAAGATTGGATGAATATTATATCGCATACGACTCGTTAATGAGAAAAGCTATTGAGGAATCGTATGTTTATTACGAATACCCTAAAGATATAATAAGAGGGCGATTCTATAGTCCCATACCTTCGAAAGAAGCTGCAATATGAATGACTTATATAATATAAATTATAAAATTTAATAATATTTATTAGAGGCCCAATGAGCAACCGTAAAAACAAGCAGCTCCGCCGCTGCGTAAGACGCGAGGTCGGCGACAACAGCCGCAGGTTCTTGATAGCGATACTTTCAGGCAGATTTATTGATAGACTGCGTTGGGCAATTGTGATATTGTTCAGGCTAGGTTACAAGGATTTAATCATCGGAGGGGACGATGGAATTGAGCGAGGAGCTACTGGCTGACATAGCCGAGGTGTTCCGAACAGTTGAGTACGGGCAGATAACATTCAAACTGTCACCAGAAAGCAAAACGTTAGATTACACCATTCAAACCACTGGAAAATTAATCAAAGAAAAACCTCAAAAACACTTGACGAAAAATACTTTATCTGCCTAATATCAGTTATACGCTGACTGAGATACAGAGGCGACAATGAACCTTATGGGAAACCGTGGGGCGCATTGTCGCCTTTTTTGTTGCCTAAAAAACCACGTGGAGGGAAATATGGTTCAAGTTATATTGACCATTAAAAACGGAGCCAACAGCTCTAAAGAATTTAGTAATATGGCGCAAGCCCTTGCTTACGCTTACGCGAACGGCGGGTATTACGCTGCTTCAAAGATTGAGTTTATAAATACTGAATACATCACATCAGCTAAAAACGAAAAGCCTAAATTAGGTAAACCCAAGGAGGATCCCGCGGCTCCGGCTGCCAGCGCTCCTGCGAACGAACAACAGAACCCAGAAGCTGCCGCAGAAGAAAAGAAAGACTGTGATTCCACGGCTCCAGCCGCCAGCGCACCTGCGAAATAAGGAGGATGGCATTGAATATAAGGTTAAAAAACCAGTCAACGCGCTTACGTTTAAAAAACAAGCTATCTACCTGCGATCTTCCTACGCCAGAAAAAATCCCAATACTTATTCCACAGAAAGCTTATGACGCTATAAAAGCGGAAGGCTCATACGAATACGTCGAGGCGATTGAGGTGCCGACAGAAGGAACAGGCGGTATTTATACTAAAGAGTATTTTCAATCCCTTCTTGATTACATGAGGCAGTACCCGATGGGCGGAAACAAAGACGGTCACGAAACATCGAAAGATGACTACTACACCGTCGGCGGCGAGATACAGATGAGGAGCGAAAACGAGGGCGTATGTTATTTACGAGTACTAGTGCCGCCGGAGGACTGGAATGGAAATTCAAACGCTGGTTTAATCAGGTCGATTAAAGCAGGTACTCAAGAAATGTCTATCGTTGCAAATGTTAAGCCTGTAATGGGTAATGACGGTCAGGTTTATTTCACAAAAGAATTAGGTAGACCGAGAAATGACATTGTCGCAGAAGGCGCGATGCAGGTAAGGATTGGCAACTCAGCCAATGAAAAAGAAGTTATGGCGCTCATAGCAAAGGGTGCTGTAGATATTGACAGCGAAAGTACAGAGCTTGTAAAAAACGGCAAAGTATATCGGAAGGCGGCGGTAGCCCTGCAATCGACTTCTGACAAGGCTTATGCCGGACGGGTTCTCAATGCAATTGCTGCCAAAATGAAGGACAAAAATGTCCCAAAAACAAAACCATTCAGGAGAAACGGTATGAAATTATTTTACAACGCAGAAGGCGGAGAAATACCCCTGACGCTTGAGGATGTTGTTGAGTGGTGCAAAAAAGCAATCACCAATAACCAGCTCACCGCGGAAGAACTGATGAAAGCCATCGGTTTCGAGAATAAACTCCGCAACGCCACCGACGAGCAAAGAGTAAAGCTTGTCGCTGGTATAATCGAAGCCCTGTCGCTCCCTGCCGATACATCGAACGAAGACCTTATCAAAGCCGTGCAGGACGCTCTCAAGGCTGCTGACGAAGCCGCTGAAACCGTAGTAGAAGCCGCTGCGAACGAACTCGCGGAAGGTAAGAAAATCAAGAACGCGGACGGTACCGAGGTTGATAACCCTGTTTACCTGTATGCCATTGAAAAACTCAAGGGCAAGCGCGGCAAGCAGCTTAACAGCGCAGCCGAGGATCTCAAGAAAGATCAGATAATGATCTCTCTGAGGTCGAAACAAGCGGATACACGGGTCAACGCCGAAACTAAAAAAGGCGAAGACACCCCTGCCGCTCCGGCTCCAAAAATGAAGGAGGTATAATCCATGGTCAAATTATTTGCAAAGAAAACAACCTCCGACACTATTTTGATCGGAGCATTCCCCGCCGCGAAAGAAGCAGGGGAACCGTGCGTGTTCGGAAGCCTTGTAGGGTTTTCTACACTTAAAACAGAAGCGGGACAGCAAGGCTCGGTGAATGTTGGAAAACAAATCGCCGTGTTTCAATCCAGTAATTATTTCGGCAGCGCGCCGGCAATCGGCACAGACGTTTATATCGCGTCTGATGGAACCCTGACAACAGACGCTGACGGCAATATATTGCTTGGTACGATTGTAGTAGTTGGCGGCGACACCGTTGACATCGCCATTACAAGGTAAGGAGAAAAACATGAAAATACTTAATGCGGAAACCATGAGGAAAAACCTTATCGGTAAAGCGCGGACGGTCCGTATCTACAATAACACCGCTGCAGAAAACAGTCGATCTGTTAATGCGGTGCCTGTGTATGAAGAAACCTTTAAAATTACCACTGAGAACTGGATGGGGTCTGCTGCGCGTGAAGTTATTCTCAGAGACAGAAAACTGCTTACTGAAAAACTCCAGAAGAATTTCAACGAACGCAAGGATAACGCTTCCGTTGGTTTTGATCTAAAAACCATTCAAGCCCTTGCCGGTATTTATACCATTGACTTATCGCGCCAGGCCGATGAATACACTGACTATACTCCGGTACTGTTTCACCAGATCGTTGACGAAAACGTGCCGGAAGCGGCTAATCTGCGTGACATGGCTCCTTATGTCGGCAAAGAAGAAGTTATCACCGGAACAGGCGATACGGTTCCGCTCATGCAGCCGTCTCTGCCGGAAGACTATATTGTCAAACAGCAGATACTCGGCTTTGGTGATAAGACCAATTACCGCCAGTTGATTTTTAACCCATTCCACAAAACAGAGCATATTATTACGAGCGCAGCGCGTATCTTAGCTGACAGTAAGAACAACGACTCCTTTGGCGCAATACTTGGCGCAACATATCAAGACGTTCATAAACAGGCTGCAGATACGCAGGGCGCGACCTATGATCTCAGGCTTTGGATGACATTAAGGGCTGGTTTAAGAAAAGCATTACGCTTGTCTAACAAGCCCATGCAGAAACAAAACGGCTTATTCAATTTCGAAGCCTATTTGTTGGTGAACCCGATGGATCTGCCTGATATACAACCTGTTGTCAGCGGAATATTAGCAGGTGTCGGCGGCATCATGGAAACAGGTCAGGCGTTGCAGTTTGACGGCATAATCCCTTACGGCGGCGGCTTAAATAACGGAGCAAAATGGGGAAATGAAACCCTTAAATATCCTGGCGTACCGCTTGGCAAAGCCTATGTGTTCATAAAAGTTGACACCTTCGGCGGATACCGTGTTATTAAGCGCAATGAAACAATGGATGTAGGCGAAGGCGACATCATGGCTCTTACCTCTGAAAAGAGGGTTTGGCATAGAATACGCGGCTTATTCCATGACTTTATTTTACCGGAAAAAATTGACGGTAACGGTTACGGCGCAGTTGTTGAAATAACTCTGCCTGAGTTCAGTGTAGGCTAAGAATTACGGCTGGGAGCAATCCCAGCCTGATTTGTTTAGGAGTAACCGTGAAAGAATGCCAATTACAAGAAATATTTGAAATCCGCCGCAGCATCGGCGATCCCGTGACAAGCGATTTCGTGTTTGTACAGGTATTGCCTGTGACTGCTCTTGAAAACATAGCATATACAACAGGTAACGGCGAATACAAATATTTCGATGGCGTGGAATGGAGAAACTATAGGTTAAAGTTCAGCGACCAGTATATCAAAATGCTTGCTTGTCACATGGGAAGAATCGGCGCGTCCTTAAAATTAGTGAATAATTTGATTGCTCAGATTGATCCTCAGAGTTACATCACAAGCGGTAACGCCGGAGGGCAGTCCGTGAGCTTTAGTTCTTTACAGGAAGTTCTTTCATACTATGAGACATTGCGCCACATCTTAGAAGAAGAAGCTGCCGCGGCAAACGGCATGAACTCTGGGCGTTTTCTAAAAACAAAACGCAGACCCGTAGGCGGAGTATTGGAAACCAATGTCTAAACTCGAACAGATGCGAGCCGGCATCGAAATATTAATCGAGACAGATAAGAGCATTGGAACTGTTACAAGAAATGCAATGATTGACAACGGCAGAGGTCAACTTATACCGGAAGGCGAGCCAGCAGAACATAAGATAGTTTGTAGGGTATCGTATCAATCCGGAGGCGTATGGTCAACAAAACCAAATGAAGGTGGTTTAACGATTGATACGACTCCGTTTGTACTTGCAAGGCATGACGCTAATATTCAACAAGGCGATGTTTTGACAGTGAGAAAAAAGAGGTATTCTGTCGGCGTAGTTACACATCCCGAGATAGACGGCGGTTTCACCTGCGCACAG
>JGI24695J34938_10001330_pt1 | contig 21363 bp, 16 predicted proteins | sample TergutCo191P3_FD_34938 | JGI IMG/M metagenome (IMG submission 34938)
GCCCTTCCGCGCCGATGATACTACATCTCTAAGGTGTGGGAAAGTAGGTCGCCGCCAATTTTTTTTGTTTTCCTCAAAGAGCCGCCTGATAACAGGCGGCTTGTTTTTTCGCGGCTTGTTTTTGGATTTTTAATATTTTTGAAATAATCAATTCGCTCATTAAAAATGATAAAAAATTTGCATTTTCCATTATTATTTCCTAAAATATATGTAGGAGGGGTATAGTAGGTAGGAGAGGAATTATCATGAAACGGCTATTTTTTGTAATTCTTTGCGTTTTTCTGGCATTATCGCATGTTTCAGCTCAGGCGAGGCTTGGTGATTTTACAATGCGCGGGGCAGCGAGTCAGGAAATGAAAGCTGACGGGCTTGTCGGCGCGCATCCAAGTCTCCCGCTTAACTCAAAAGTTACAATTACAAACCCCCGTAACGGCAGAGAGGTTGAAGTCACAATTACTGATCGAATCGATCCTTCATTAAACAGAATTATCGATCTTTCTTCATCCGCGATAGACGCTCTTGGCATGAGGGCCGGAGAACAGATAATTTTAACTGTAAGCGCTCCGGTACGGCCCGCGGCGCAAACAGCCAGAACATCGGATCAAATAGTGGATTTAATGGAGCCGACAATAATTGTTCAGGGGCAGCCTGTTATTATCGATACGTCACAAGCTCAGGTGATTGTGCCTGCTCAGGTGATTATTCCTATGCAAAGCGCTGAGCAAGCTCTGGCTCAAGCTCAACCGCAGACACAGGTACAAGCGCAGCAGCCTCAAACTCAAACACAGCAAACACAGACACAACAACCGCAGACTCAGCCTCAAACTCAGGTTCAGCCTCAAACGCAGGTACAAGTTATAACTCAACCGCAGTCGCAGGCGGATCCTGTTGTTACAATAACTACTCAAGTTCCTATACAGGATACAAACCAAACAGCGGCCGCGGCTCAGACACAGGTTACTGTGCAGGTTCAGCCTGATGAATCTCCGGCTAAAGAGGTTATTCCGTCTGTCTCAATCGCGACAAATAGTCCGACAATAAATGGAACCGCGTCGTCCCCGCAGGCGGTGATAGATAATTTTCAGGGAGGAGCGCCATCGCCTATCCAATACTCATATAGCAATACTAGCGACTCTGGTTCAACAGAATTTTTAGCGTGGCTTATGGCGATGACAATAGAAACAAGGGAAGCTCGCGAGGCTAGGGAAGCCCGCGAGGCTAGAGAGGCGCGCGAAGCGAGAGAAGCCAGGGAGGCAAGAGAGGCGAGGGAAGCCCGCGAGGCAAGGGAAGCCAGGGAAGCCAGAGAAGCGCGCGAGGCTCGGGAGGCCAGGGAGGCAAGGGAGGCTCGGGAAGCGCGAGAGTCAAGAGATTTTAACAACGCGATGATTATAAATAAAGATCAAAACACATCTCAGGTTTCCCCGCCTGATATTTACATTTATAATGTTATCCAGCCGGCTAATACTCAACCCGCGACAGTTCAACCTTCTGCCCAGCCCGCGGCGCAGTCTGTGACAACTCAGCCCGCGGCTGCTCCCGCGGAAAATTCCCGATCCGGCGAAACAAACGGATCATCTATTTTAAATGATTTATCTTTTAGGGCGAATAATAATTCGCTTGTTTCCGATTTGAGGGTCGCGAGTCAATCGACTCCACAGCGGACCGCGGCGCAGGCTGATATTTATCCGCCTCCTGTGATGCCTAGCGCGGTTAAAATAATTCCCGGTCTTCCTGACAGCAATACTAATTTAATTTACAATTTACAAGTTGGCGCGTATTCATCGCTTGAAACCGCCAATAATATCGCGCGAATTCTTGAAAACGGAGGTTTTAATGTAATAATTGATTATTCAAGCTCTGTTTACCGCGTTATGGCGGCTGGAATTCCATCATATTATGTTTATTCGGCTTCCGTGAGGCTTGGCTCGCTTGGTTTCGCTCAAGTGTGGGTCAGAGATTAAAAAAAATGCTTGAATTGTTAACAATTTAATGTTACATTTTAAATATAAAAGGGAGGATATCCAATATGGCAGTACGCGCTGATGTTAATAAAACGGAGTCCAAGCAATTAGTTACATTCCAACTCGGAGAAGAGTTATATGGTGTAAATATAATGGATGTTAAGGAGATTGTCCGCGTTCAGGCGATTCGTCCTATTCCAAACGCCCCTACATATGTAGAAGGCATATTTAATCTAAGAAGCGAAATTATTCCAATTATAAATTTGCATAAAAGGTTTCATTTACGGAAACTTGTAAGCTCGGAGGAAGATGAGTTATTATCGGGTTTTGTTATTCTTGATATTGACGGCATGAAACTCGGCATCATAATTGACAGAATCTCGCGCGTTGTTACGGTAGAAAAAGAACAAATCCAGCCGCCGCCTCAGATGTTTTCGGGGATTGGCGCTGAGTATATCGAAGGCGTTGTCCGTCAGGAAAACGGATACCTGATTCTTCTTGATATCAGGGATCTCTTTAATCCAAAAGAACTCCAAAAAATCGCTGAGCTTCGTAAATAAGCGGCTTATATTAATAAAATTAAGTTTGGCTTCAGGATAACATGAAAATAGAAATCCATTCTCCCACAATCAGACGAAAAGAAATGGACGCGGTGTTAACCGCGATGGTGGAAGAAAAAATTGGTCCGGGCGAACGCTGCCGTTTATTGATTCAAACAGCGAAGGATCAGCTCTCCTTTGATTACGCTCTCGCGCTTCGCAGCCCGGCTGTAGCGTTATTTCTCGCTTTAAAAGCGCTCGCGAAACCAGGGAGCGCTGTGCTGCTTTCGGCTTTATCCCCGCGTTATTATTTGCAGGTCCTCAGTGATTTGCAGCTAACGCCTGTTTACTGCGATGTAAGCTACGATCTTCCTGTTATAAGCAAGGAGTCAGCGGAAAACGCGGTTTTAAAAAAGCCTTCCGACATTGAAATTGGAGCTGTGATTGTTCATCATACTTTGGGGTATGTTCCCGATACAGCGTCAATCGCGGAACTGGGGTATCCTGTGATCGAGGATATATCGCGAAGCTATGGTTTTTGGTTAAAACCCGCTGTCAAAAAAAGCGATGATGACTCAGAAGCGAAAACAAAACCAGATAAAAAAAATGAGGAAACATCCGGTTCGCCGTTTCCTGTTCCAAATTCGCCTGTATATATTCTGGGGCTGGAAGAGCGCGATATGCTAACTTCAGGCGGAGGCGCTCTTTTATTTTCGATGAACAGAAAAGACAGCGCTCTCCTTCGCGCTTACGCGGGGATAGCCGATGAATACTGTCTCGCGGATATTAACGCCGCGCTCGCTGTCGTTCAGTTCAAGGAAATTTCACGTAACATCGAAAGAAGGAGGACAATCGCTGAAGTTTACCATAAAGCGTGTCTTTCGCTTTCGTCGCGGACAAAACACAAACGTTTTATACCGTTAAATATTAATGATAATGAATACTGCAATTACGCGTTTTCTCTTACGCTTGATACAGGCTTAAAAGATGTAATCGCGTACGCCAAGAAAAAAGATATTGAGACTGAAAACTCTTTTGAAAACACAATCGCGCAATCGGGGTTTGATCTAGGTTCAGCGTGTCCTGTAAGCAGTTCTCTGATACTAAGAACAATTAATTTCCCGATATACCCGCGGCTGCGCTCTCAGGATGTAGAGCGTATAACCCGCCTTATTATGACTCTTCCTTAGGAAGGCGCCTATGAATAAAAAAGCGGTGCTTTTTGTTAATAATTTAAAAAAACACGCCGCGGAACTCGCTTTAGAAATCAAAGACGAGCTTTTCAGGTTTTCCGCTGAAGCAGAAATTTTTTCATTTAACGGAAAGCCTGTGCCTCCCCCCGGTCTCGCGATATGCAAAAGGAGCGAAGGCGGCGATTTTTATGAATCGCTTCCGGATAAAAAATGGGATATCGCTTTTTCTCTGGGTGGCGATGGAACTGTTTTATACGCCGCGCGCTGCCTCTCTCCTTTGGGAGTGCCGATTCTCCCTGTTAATCTTGGAACACTGGGTTTTATCGCCGAAGTTGAAAAAGACGACTGGCTGGATGTTTTTACAAGATGGGAGACAGGAGAACTGCCAGTGTCAAAAAGACGCATGCTGGAAGTTTCTGTTATACGAAACTCTAAGGTTATCGCTAAAAATATTTTTTTAAATGACGCTGTGGTTAGCGCGAGCGGAATCGCGAAGCTTATCTCTTTGAATGTTCATATCTGTAACGGTAAACCGATTGTTAAAGACGGGAATATCGCGGATACGCGCGATTTGATTCCTCTGGGGCTTTTCCGCTGCGACGGGCTTATTTTCTCATCGCCGACAGGTTCCACCGCTTATTCAATGGCTGCCGGAGGTCCGATTTTAGACCCGGAAATGGAAGCTGTTATAATTAATCCAATCTGCCCCTTCGCGCTTTCAATCAGGCCGTTTGTTCTTCCATCGTATCAGACCCTTTCGATTACAGTCGAAAAACCCATAAGATCAAACGTTCTTTTAACTGTTGACGGACAGGATACTTTTGATCTTGAATGTGATGACAGGGTGATTATACAACAGGCTCCGAATCCCGCGCTATTAATCCTCGCCGGGAAACACAATTATTATTCCGCGCTCAGGAATAAACTTTTCTGGTCTCCTTCAATAACCGGAAAGGATGGCGAGTGAGGTCTTATGTTAGATGAGCTTTCCATCAGGAATTACGCTTTAATCGATTCTATTACGCTCGCTTTTCGTCCGGGCTTTAATGTTCTGACAGGTGAAACCGGCGCGGGCAAATCAATTATTGTCGGCTCCTTAAGTTTTTTAATGGGCGGAAAAGCTGACACCGATGTTATACGATCAGGATGCGATGAGGCTTCCGTGTCGGCTGTGATATCGGTTAATGAAAATAACGCTGATGTGATTCAATGGCTTAAAACGCGCGATATTGAACGCGATGAGGACACTGTAATTATCCGCAGAAACATTAAATCATCAGGGAGAGGATCGATTTATATTCAGAATATTCCCGTAACAAACAGGGATTTGAGTGAGTTTATGGGATTATTAATCGATCTCAGCGGACAGCATAATCATGAATCGCTTTTGCGCAAGGAAAATCACCGGCGTTTGCTGGATCGTTTCGCGGGCATTGAAGATGAAGTCCGCGCGTTTTCATCCTTGTTTCTTGATCTTAGCGAGAAACGCAAAACGCTGGAAAACTCATTAAAAAGCGACCGCGAAAGGGAGGAAAGGCTTGAGCTTTTAAATTACGCCGCCGGCGAAATCGAGAACGCGAAGATAGAACCGGGCGAAATCCGCGAGCTTGAAATGGAAGCGCAAAAACTTTCTGATTTTGAGAAATTAATGGGATATGTGAATACCGCCGCGAATTGTTTTATTGACGGGGAGAGCCGCGCGGGGGCGAAAGGGGAGGCTGACAAATCACAGTCTGTATTAAATCTTTCGCGGCGCGCGAAAAACGCGCTTGACAGCGCCTGCGCCGTTGACTCATCGCTGGGAGAGATCGCGAGAAGATTCGAGAACCTTTATTATGAGGCTGAGGATATCGCTGGCGAATTCAGAGCGTACAGGGATAACTTGTTTTTTGATCCGCGAAGGCTTGAGGAAGTTAATGACAGGCTTTCGCTGCTTCATAAACTTAAAAAAAAATATGTTAAGTCCTCCGACGCGGATAAAAATGATGAGGAAGCGATTCTATCCTATCTGGCGGACGCTAAGTCAGAAATTGAAAACCTTGGAAACGCCGGGGAGAACAGGGAAAAATTAAGAGCAGCCATAAACGCTATTGAGAAAAACGTAATCGCGAAAGCGCTAGTGTTAAAAGAAAAAAGGATTCAAGCCTCATTAAAATTAAGCCGGATCATAGCCGAGATAATAAAAAATCTTGGCATGCCCAGCGCGGATTTTCAGGTTTCTGTAAACCCCAGAATGAATGAAAACGGCCAGCCTTCTTTTGGGCCTTACGGGACAGATGATGTAGAATTTTTAATTTCAGCTAACAAAGGAGAGCCGTTAAAGGATCTCGCGAAAATCGCGTCCGGAGGCGAGCTGTCAAGGGTCATGCTAGCGATAAAAACCGCGCTATTAGCCGAATCTAAAGAACCGGGAAAAGACGCCGGAATAGAGACTCTTGTTTTTGACGAGATAGACACAGGGATTGGCGGGGAGGTCGCTTTAAAAGTCGGCGAATATTTAGCGGGAATCGGCGGGTTTAAGCAGATTTTTTGCGTAACACATCTTGCGAGTATCGCTGTAAGAGCCGATAATCATTTTAAGGTAGAAAAAAAGACCGAGGGGGGCAGAACCTTCACAGGGATAGGTCCTTTAAGCGTTCAGGGGAGAAGAAAAGAAATCGCCAGAATGTTATCAGGAGACGCGGGGGAGGCGGCTCTCGCGCACGCTGATGATTTAATTCAGAAATACGGCAATAATTGATGTTACAGTACTGCCTGCGGAGGGTTGATGGCGAAAGTTAATGATCAAGAACGGCAAATGTACTTTGATAAAACAAAAATTTTTGTCGCGATGACAAGAATATTGCTGGACAAAGAAAAAAAAATTCTCGCAGAAACAAAAAAAAACACGATGATGTCCGCTATGCTCAAACTAACGCTTGCCAATGAAATGCTGAATCTCGCCTCTAATTATATAATAATTAACGGAATTTCGCATTCAGTGCTAAAAAACAAGAATGAAGAAGCGCTTAACGACGCGCGAAAATCTTTATATAAAGCGGTTATATATTTAGAGGAAGTTGTGAGCAATTCAATTGACGCTCCTTTCTCCGATTATGAGGAAAAACTTGAGGCGATTGAATCCTATGATCCTGTTCAGCGCTATAATTTAATCTGTAAAATGGGATTCGCGATTGATTTATTGCAGCTCGCTTACGGCGATAATTCCAAATGGAGATGGACATTTGTGGAGATTGAAGGCCGTTTCGCCGCTGTCGCGAAAAATATTGTCAATTTAAAGCAGGCTTTCGCGAACATGAACCCGGAATCCGAATATTATGAAACAACGGTTTATCATATGCGTTTAATTAAAAAACTTTTAGCGCAGGCGGCGGATCGTTACCGCGAAAAATACGAGCTTTCGACAAATCAAACTTTGGATTTTAAAAGCGGGATCAATTTTCTAGGGGCTTTAAGGCGGATACACATTGTGCTCGCGGAAAATGAGGAATCTCAGGAAATAAAAAAGAAACTTAGCATCTGGGCGCAGAAACTTGAAACAGATCAAAAGAAACAGGAAGAAGCGAAAAAGAAAAAATGAGCAGCGATCGGAAGAAACAGGAAGAAGGGAAAACCGCCAAAAACAAAAAACCTCAAATTTCTTTAAAGGAATTTAAACTTCTTTTTCCGTATATCGCGCGGTATCGCCAGCGTTATATAATTGGTCTTTTATGCCTTATTATCGTTGACGCCGCGCAGATCGCCATACCTCAGTTTCTTCGCGCCGCGATTGATTTAATTTCCGGCGGCGATTTTGTTATCAATCAAATCGTCGCGTTATGTCTTTGGATGATCGGCGTAATGACGCTTGTATCGCTTGGCAGATTTTTATGGCGCTTTTTTATTCACGGTTCCTCAAGGCGGATAGAAGCGCGGTTACGCGAAGATTTATTCAATCATCTTACAAAAATGTCGTGGGATTTTTACCAAAAAAATAAAATCGGGGATCTGATGGCAAGGTCTATAAACGATCTTCACGCTGTCAGAATGTCTATCGGCATGGGGCTTGTAGCGTTATTTGATTTTATTTTTATGGCGACAGCTATTTTAATTATTATCTTTGTTCAGGACGCGGGTTCAGCGGCTTACGCCATTATACCTCTTCCGATAGTCACAATATTAATTCTCGCGTTTGGAAGCCTTGTCGGCAGAAAATTTAAAAGAGCGCAGGAAGCTTACTCCGCGATGAGCGAAAGAACTCAGGAGACCTTCGCTGGTATCAGCGTTATTAAATCTTTTGTTAAAGAATGGTGGTTCATAAAAAAATTCGCAGACACCAACGATGACTATAAAGACGCTAACATGGAACTTGTGCGCCTTTTTGGTTTTTTCTTTCCTTTAATTTCGCTTATTTCCGGGTTTACTGTTTTGATTATGCTATTAATCGGCGGAATCAGGGTAATAGACGGCCTTATGACGCCAGGAAGCCTTGTCGCTATGTTCCGTTATCTTGGAATGTTAATCTGGCCATTAATCGGAGCAGGGTTTACGGTGAATATGATTCAGCGCGGCGCTGTAAGCCTTGGAAGAATAAATGAGGTATTAAAAACCGTTCCTTCGATCAGGGATGATGAAAACTCTTCCGTTAAACAGGAGCATGAGACCGGGGATATGGGAATTCCCGCGCTTGAAATTTCTAACCTAAAGTTCGCGTATATCGCTGATAACGCGCTGGAGGAAAATGAAGAAAACGGCGTATCCCCGGAACATAAAAGGGCTGGTAATGTTCTTGACGGGATCAGTCTTAAAATTGAGCGCGGGCAGTGGTTAGGCGTCATGGGGAAGACAGGCTCAGGGAAATCAACGCTTATAAAAACATTTACGCGGATGGTTGATCCGCCTGAGGGAACCCTGCGCGTATTCGGGCTTGACGTTCGTAAATGGCCGCTAGAAAGTTTACGGGGGTTATTCGCTGTAAGCCCTCAGGACAGTTTTTTATTTTCTGACACAATAGCGAATAACATAGCCTATGGATTGACCCTCGGCGATGAAAATAAAAAAGAAAATATTATTAAAGAAGCGATTAACTTCGCTTCATTGACAAAGGATTTGGATAATTTTAAGCAGGGAAAACAAACACTGGTAGGGGAGAGAGGACTTACTCTTTCCGGCGGACAAAAACAGAGAACCGCGATAGCGAGGGCTATGATAATGGATAGCGAGTTTTTAATTTTGGACGATTCTTTTTCCGCTGTTGATAATGAAACTGAAGTTAAAATTTTAGAGGCTTTGCGGAATCAAAGGAAGGGAAAAACCACGATTATTATTTCGCACCGCGTTTCTACGCTTAAATATTCAGATAACATTCTGGTTTTGGACAAAGGAAAAGCGCTGGAATACGGAAGCCCCGGGGAACTAATCGCCTCGGGAGGTTTTTTCTCAAAGATGGCGGCTTTCCAGAGCCTTGAGTCATCGGAGAAAAGCGGCAAGATTTTTGGGGGTGCTAATGTCTGAAAGTTATTTTGACGCGGATGATGTGACAAAAGATTATGACAGCCGCATAACGCGCAGAATCCTCTCTTATCTTAAGCCATATAAACATCTTGTTGTTATTACAATCGCCGCGCTGATTATATCAACGTTAGGTGAACTTTTTATGCCTGTGCTGCTGCAAAGGATTATTGACGACGGAATACTTGTAAAAAACGTTTCGTATCTTATTCAGGGCTGTATTATATATTTGGTTATTTTGCTTTTTGTTTTTGGTTTTACGTTTGTTCAGACATGGACGTCTAACCTTATGACTCAGCGCGTTTTAAAGGATTTAAGGATAGCCTTGTTCGCGAAAACCATCGGGCAGTCAACGGGGTTTTTATCGCGCCACCCTGTCGGGCGGATTGTTACAAGGCTTACAAGCGATGTTCAGACGATGGATGAATTTTTTACCACAGTGCTTGTAGCGTTTTTAAAGGATGTAGCCGTTATGACAGGCTCTTTAATTACGCTTTTTATTTTATCGCCGCGGCTTGCCATCGTTGTATTAATAACGCTTCCCCCTGTTTTGATTCTGACATTTATAAGCCGCGTTAAAGCGCGTGACGCGTTCAGAAGGCAGCGCACAGCTTCTTCCTCCGTTTACGCTTACTTAGCGGAAAGACTTTCCGGCATGCAGGTTGTGCAGCTGTTCAGGCAGGAGAAAAAAAGCTCCGCGGAGTTCCAGAAAAACAATAAAGAACTGCTGGACGCGAACCTTGGGGAAATGTATGTATTCGCCACATTCCGCCCTATTGTTGAGTGGTTCTCAACTTTTACAATGGCGATTGTAATTGTCGCGGGAAGCGGGATGATGCTTTCCCTGTCATTGTCACTGGGATCATTAATCGCGTTTATAAATTTGGTTCAGATGTTTTATCAGCCTGTCACAGACATCGCGGAAAAATACACAATGCTTCAGTCAGCGATGGCGGGCGGTGAAAAAATATTTAAATTGATGGATACAAATGAGAGTATTGATGATAAAGCAAGCGCTAATATAAATGAACCTGTTAAGGGAAATGTTGAATTTAAAGATGTCTGCTTCGCGTATAAAAAAGGCGAGGATGTTTTAAAATCGCTTTCATTTTCCGTTAAACCCGGTGAAATGGCGGCTATTGTCGGATATACTGGAGCCGGAAAGACAACGATTATTAATGTTCTTACGCGTTTATGGGATATTGATTCAGGCGTAATCTCTCTTGACGGTATACCGATAAAAGACTTGCCACTTGATAAAATGCGCGGCTCAATTATTCCTGTTAATCAGGATGTTACTTTATTTTCCGGCACAATAGAAGAAAATATCAGCCTTGGTTTATCGCTTTCAGGCGAGGAAATAATCAAAGCCGCGAAGGCGGTTCACGCTCATGAGTTTATTTCAAGCCTTAAAGACGGATACAAGACAGCGCTTTCCGAGAGGGCGGCGAATATTTCCACAGGACAGAGGCAGCTTATAAGTTTCGCGCGCGTCATCGCGCATAACCCCCGCGTTGTTATCCTTGACGAGGCGACAAGCTCTATCGATACGGAAACAGAACGGCTGATTCAGCTTGGAATTAAAGAAGTTCTTCAAGGCCGCACTTCCATTGTAATCGCTCACAGGCTGTCTACAATCAAAAACGCCGACCGTATTCTGGTTTTATCCGGGGGCTGTCTTGTCGAAGAAGGAAAGCATGAAGAGCTTATCGCGCGTAATGGAATTTACGCGGGTCTTTATAAATTGCAATATAGTCAGGAATAAAAATTATTATTAAAAAAACCTCTGGAATTTCGAAAATTAATAAATTAAAATGACAATAGGGTGAAAAGGCGATTTTTCATTACTCTGGTTACTCTTGTTTTTTCTGTCGGCGCGGGTCTTTTCGCGCAAAACAGGGAGTATATCCCCTATGTTACGCAGATTCAGGCGGAAGTTAGAAACAATCTTATAAGGCTTACATGGACGGATTCTAAGGACGCGCTCGGACCTGTTTTTATTTTCAGGTCAACTCGTCCGTTTTCGGGTGTAATCCCGCCGAATATAAGGCCTGTTACAATCAGATATGGCGAGCAATTCTATATTGACGACACTGACGATATGGAAAATCTTTATTATTTTATCGCCGCTAGCGATACCGCGGGACGGCGCTATGATATTATTCTTCCGGGAATTAACAGCACCAGCTTGTTTACAGCTCAGGGACTGGAAGATGAGACTGGTGATTTAAGAGGAGCGATGGCGGCGGAATCGGCTGAAGGATTGTATAATCTTACAGCGGAACAAAGCGGCGACAGAATCATCATTACATTTGAAACCGCGCAATCATGGCGCAACGCCATTATGTACCGCAGTACTCAGCCAATTAACCGCGTACAGGATCTGCTTAACGCTGTTATTATTCATCACGGCGCGGTTTCCCCGAGTATTGATCTGCCTGTCGCGGGCATTTCTTTTTATTACGCTGTAATTTTTGAGGATGAAATCGCGAGCGGTGATTTTGGAATAAAACCCGGGATTAACGCGACAGTTACAGCCGTTACTCTGCATAGCGACGCGATAGAACGCGGAATGCGGCCGATTCCGCTTCCGACACTAAACACCGGAACTGAAGGCGGCTTTTTTATCACGGAAATTCCAAATCAAATTCCGTTAAGCGGAGAATCGCTTAATATACTTGGCATTAACCAAATGCCGCCAAAAGCTCCGCTTGAACCGAAAAGACCCCGCGTTTTCTCTGTGGATTTAATCGCGCCCACAGGAGGCGAGGAATCAGTTTTGTTCCAGATAGTCATTGAATACTTTGTAAAGTTTGACTGGGAGAACGCGCGGATTAATTTACAGCATTATCTTTCGCTTCCAAGGTCAAGGGAAGCCGAGGCGCGCGCCCGTTTTTACCTTGGACAGAGCCTTTATTATTCCGGGTATTTCAGAGAGGCTTTAATGGAATTTCTCGCGTTCAGATCGTTTAACTCAGGCGAAGCGAATAAATGGATCGACGCTGTGTTAACCGCGATGGTTTATTGAATCAAGAGCGTTTTTTTGATTTTCCATTTCAAATTGCTTAAATCGATGATTTATAATTTCGTTAATATCGTTTAATATCCTCTCTTGAAAATCCGCCATCGTTCCGGTCTCTTGTAAAGGATATGATTTAGTTGAAAATAAAGCAGGCGCGTCTATTTTCAATGACGCGGCTATTCTTTCTAACATGTTTGGTGTTGGGAATTTTTTTTCGCTTTCTATCAAAGCTATATAATTAGTTGATGTATTCACTTTTTCCGCTAACTGCGCCTGTGTGAGTTTCATAATTCTTCTTTGCGCTTTCATATTAAAGGATAATACCGATCTTAAACTTGTCATAATGCTTATTTATACTTTCTATTATTTTTATTTGTTAATAGTTACTTGACAATTTACGAAAAATAAATAATATATATCCTAATAGTAAATAATATCAAATTTTATTATTTTAATAAAAATATGAGATATTTAAGTTAAATTATTTTAATTTTTTAAAGAAATTGGAGTTATTATGATAAAAAAAATTACCGGATGGCTTATTTTTTTTCTTATTGTGTCAGTCGGGATATTCTTTTCAGGATGCGCTTCTAACCCAGTTCCAAAGCTCGGTCAGCCTACTTTATTACAAATCGCGTTAAACAAACTGCCTTCTATACCGATGGCTGGAAATAATCTGGATTTTGAATTTGGCGGCGACGCGTGGGTCGCGCGAGTTGGCGGAAGGAATTTTTTAACTGGTACTCTTGTTACGCAGGATATAGGTGAAAGCACTTTTTTATTATTAAAACAAACCCATATATTTCCGCCCGCGTCAGCGCCGAGTGTGCCGGGAGTGTCTCTGGGGTGGATCAGCACCCCAGGTCCTGAAATTATTATGGAATACAAAGCGGGTCCTCCTGTCTCATTTCGATTAGTTCCAGATTCGGAACGACCTGCGCAACTCGGTGTCGGTGCTTCTTCACTAGCCGCTTCACCGGCGCCTCGCGGTGAAGTTTCCGGCTTGACAGTAAACAGAGAACAGCCAGTTGCTTCCACCGCGCGGATAAATCCCCGCGCGGTTCTTTTACCGTTTGAAAACCGCGCGGGAGCTTCATACGAAGATGATATGGAATTATTGGGAATGTTGATTGGCGATTTTATGAATGGAACAAGACGCGCTGTTGTTATTCACAGTGATTCGTTGAATGCTGTAATGACAGCAAGGCAATGGCAAATGACTGAGTGGGCAAGCGACACGCTAAGCGCTCTTATGGGAGAAGCTCTTAATTTACATTTTATAATCCGCACTGTAGTTTCAAGGCTTGGGACTAATTTGATAATTTCAAGCAGGGTTCATGATGTGTTTTCTGGTGATGTATTCGGTACAACTAATGTTCAAATCCAGAATATGGATGAAGCGTTTTCCAAAATGGAAGAACTCTCACAAAACCTGACGCGAATTATTGAAAGCAGCCCAATATTACGACCTCTCTTAGTTCAAGAGCAGATTGAACCTGAAATATCGGAAGGTATAATAACAGGTCAGGAGGCAGATTGGGGAGATACAGTATTAGCTGATACGCAAATTGAGCGTGAACAGTCCAATGATTTTTACTATTCACAACCGCAGGTTAATGTTTCTGCCCCGGAAAAAAACACAAGGTTTAATACATTGGGTCTTTCCTTAGGGACAGCTTTTAGTGATCCAGCGTTATTAATATCGATACACGGAACAATTTCTCCTGTAAGGAATTTTTTTATAGAACCCGGAATTGATTTTGGTTTCGCGAGTTATAATAAAAATAGTTATCTGAGTCAAATCTATAATTCCTCCGGTGAGGTTGTATTTAATGATTTTGACGGTTATTTTTCTGTGTATCCGTATATCAACGCCGGTTTTTTTGTTCCGTTCCGCGCAAAAGGCGGTTTCTACGCAGGCGCGGGAGTGGGCTATATGGTAAGTAAATATACCTTTGTCTTCGGAGAAACTAATGTAAATACTTTCGCGGTAAATTTAACAGCGGGATTTAATTTGTTTGATTTTTTGGATATTTCATACACTCTGCGCACAAATTTTAGCACTTTTAACGGCAAGATAACAGCCGGTTTTTCATACCGGTTTAAATAAAAGGAGAATTATTATGTATAAAATTAAATCGTTTTTCATCGCGGTATTCGCGGTTTTTCTGTTTTCAGTAATTTATTCAAACTGTAGTATTCTGGGCGTTGATTATGAAGAAGTGCGTTATAGAGCCGGAAATTATCATAATGAGCTTATAGTTCCCGGTTCTAACCTTTCAGAGAAATTAAAATGGGTTGAACAAAATTCTAAAAAAGGCGGCAATTTTATCATTGAGGTATATCAGAATGAAAATATCAATTCTCACACTTTTGTTAATTCTTACGGTAATTATGTGACAATAAGCCTGCAAGGTATAGGAGGAAACAGAAGAATATATACTAATGATAGTAACTATCTATTTCAATTAGGCAGGAACGTTACATTGATCCTTAATAGTAACATTACCTTGGCAGGTAATAATCAAGATCGTGGGGTGGTTAACATTTTTGAAGGTAATTTAATTATGAATAATGGCGCTGCTATTACTGGTAATACAGGAGGCAGTGGAGTTTATATATCCCGTACTACTAGTTCAGGGGGAACTTTTACTATGAATGGAGGAATTATTTCTGGAAATTCCGGCGGCTATTATGGCGGAGGAGTTATGTAGATAGTGGTACATTTTATATGTATGGTGGAACAATCACAGGAAATACCGCGTCAGTAGGTGGGGGAGTATATGTAGGTAGTGGATCATTTGGTAATTACGGAGGGTCAATTTACGGGAATTCTTCTTCTTATGGTGATAATAATATTTATAGTATGTATTGGTATTTTAATTAATAATTATTGTTATTTTTCATACTGCGCGAGGCAAAGCTCGTAATACCTTCCTTTAAGCTCCATTAGTTCCTCATGTGTTCCGCTTTCGGTAATCTCGCCGTCGTTTATATACATTATGCGCGTGCAGTTGCGTATTGTGGAAAGACGGTGGGCGATTATAAACGAGGTGCGCCCTTTCATTAATGTCTGTATGCCCTGCTGAACAAGCTGCTCCGTTCCTGTGTCAATGCTGCTTGTCGCTTCGTCAAGTATTAAAATACGCGGATTGGAAATTAACGTGCGGGTAAACGCCAATAGCTGTTTTTGCCCCGAAGAAATGCCGCCGCCTCGCTCTGTTATCGGAGTGTCATAGCTTTGAGGCAGTTTTTCGATAAAATTATGAGCGCCGATAAGTTTGGCGGCGGCGCGGATTTCATCATCCGTCGCGTTAAGTTTTCCGTAACGGATATTGTCGGCGATGGTTCCTGTAAAAAGAAAGTTGTCCTGAAGCATTATTCCCATGCGGCTTCGCAAAGATCGAAGCGTCGCCTTCATGATATCCTGGCCGTCAATTAAAACCTGTCCTTCCTCAATATTATAAAAACGCGACAATAGGTTTACGATGGTTGTTTTTCCCGCACCTGTCGGTCCCACAATCGCTACGCTGTGTCCCGGGTGAGCCTCAAAATTTATATTTTTTAATACATCGCGCCTTGAGTCATAACTGAAACTAACATTCTTAAACTCAACGTGTCCTCTAACAAAAGAAAGATCCACAGCGTTTGGGATATCCTTTATTGTAACAGGTTCGGCTATTGTATCGAATATTCGGTCAAGATACGCCATCGCTGTAATAAAAGTATTGTAAATATTCGCGAGATTGATTATTGGCTGCCAGAAACGCCACGCGTAATTTCCCATAACAAGCAGCATTCCAAAACTCGCCATAGGATTCATAATATAAACGCCCATGATATAAACAAATGAAAACACTATCTGGCTTATAGTTTCGGTGGAAAACCATACAGTATTTGATATATAAATCGCCTTCATCCAGACTTTGTTGCGTTCCTCTGTCAGGCTGTTCATAATGCCCAAATTCTTTTTCTGCCTGTCAAAAGCCTGCGTTACGCGCACACCGTCTATGGATTCCTGCACATAGGCGTTAAGGTTCGCGTTTTTATTGGATACATCCTGCCACGCTTTTCTTTGCGCTGGCTTTATTATCCAGATGAAAAGCGCGAATAAGGGAAGCCCCAAAACAGTAACGGTAGCGAGCTGCGAGCTTATCTGGTACATAAAAAATATTATAAAAATAATATTTAATACTTCAATGATAAAATTTATTATCCCGTTTGAAAGAGCGTCCGATACGCTGTTTATATAAGGCACAACGCGCACGAAAATTTTTCCGTGAGGCCGGCTGTCAAAAAAACTGAAAGACAACTTCTGAAGATGCGTAAAAAGATCGAATCTTATATCATGAATGATACCAGCTCCCGCGCGGGCTACCAGGATATTTCGCACAGCGCCTAACGCGATGCTTACAATTATGGAAGCGGTTAAAAACAAAGCCATTAAAAGCAAAAGGCGCACGTCCTTGTCGGGGACCGCTTCATCTATCGCTTTTTTTATAAATAAGGGACCAACCAAGGACGCTAAGGAAGCCATTATGCTGAAAAAGAGAGCGAGTTTTAGATGCCCCTGGGCTTTTATTAAATAGCCTAAAACCCTTTTTATATTGAATAAACTTACTTTCTCGTCAAGGTATTCGTCGACATCGTAGCGGTTGCGATCTTTAGCTGTCTTTTGTTCTTGTGATCGCCGCTTTTTTTTCCCCGCCTGATCTTCGGTTTTTTTTATTTTAATCATATTTTATTTTTTCCTTTGCGCGGGAAAATTTTATTTAATATGCCGGGAGTTTCCTGCCGCATGGCTTCAATGCCGGCGTTATTCTGAAGCTTCCAGATGTTATAATAAAAACCTTTATTTTCAAGAAGCCGCGAATGAGAGCCGCGCTCAATGATCCTCCCGTTATCCATAACAAGAATCAAGTCAGCTCCCCTGAATGAGGAAATCCTTTGAGCTATAATAATTTTTGTGCATTTAAAATCAAGATTTTTAAGTTGGTCTTGAATGTACTGCTCGGTCTCGCTGTCAACAGCGGATGTAGTGTCATCAAGGATTAAAATCGCGGGTTCCATCGCGAGAGCGCGGGCTAGCGCTATTCTCTGCCTCTGTCCGCCTGATATTCCAACGCCTCTCTCTCCGACTAATGTTTCGTAGCCGTTTTGCATCTCTTTGATAAAACCGTCAGCGTCCGATTGAACCGCGCGTTTTATTATTATATCTTCATTTAAGTCATCTCTTCCGTACGCGATGTTGCCTTTAACAGAATCGGAAAATAAAAACACATCCTGCATCGCGAGCCCGATATGCCGCCTGTAGCTTGACAGCGTAAAACGCCTTATATCCTCGCCGTCAAGAAGCACAGCTCCCCAATCCGGTTCGTAAAAACGCATAAGAAGATTCACAAGCGATGTTTTCCCGGCTCCCGTGCTTCCGAGTATTCCTATGGTTGATCCAGCTTCGGCTGTAAAGTTGATATCATCCAGTATTACCGATTCGTTAATTGTCAGTTTTATGTCGCGGAACTCAATTTTTCCGGATGGCCTCTCTGTCAGCTGAATAGAACCAGATTTACTGCTGATTCCTTTGGGAGCTTCAGTTACCTCGCGGATCATTTTCCCCGCCGTGGAGAAACGCTCAAGGTCCGCGAGAAGAGGGCCAAGCATCCACATAGGAGCTGAGAGCGCCCATGTAAGCGATGAGAACGCCATGTACTCGCCGGCTGTTATCCATTCATTAATGAGAAAAAGACCGCCTACAGCGAGCATTATTACCATAAGCGACTGGCTTACAATTTCCAAAAGAGGATTATACTTAGCTACTATCAGGGCGTTTTCGCAGGATGTGTTTCTGTAGTCTTCGTTATATTTCTCAAAATGGTTTATTTCATGTTCCTCGCGCGCGAACGCTTTTACTACGCGGTTACCGTCAATGTTTTCCGTGACCTTGGTGCCCAAGTCCGTTAATTTTTGCCTGAGAAGGCGAAAGCGCGGCCTGATTCGCAAAACAAACCTGCGGCTGATAAGCAGAATAAAAGGAGTAACAGAGACAAGGCATAAAGCGAGCCGCCAGTTAATGACCATGTAAAATACAAATGTCGATATAAAAAGAACGACAGCGTCGACAATCATGTACGATATCCACGCCGCGGAATGACGAACCATCTCAAGGTCTTGAGTCATTCTTGTCATAAGGTTGCCTGTCGGAAATTTGCTTAAAAAGCGGAAATCCTGCCATTGCACAATGTTGTACATTTCCCGGCGTATATCTGTCATTACTGTGGTGCTGGATTTCTCCATCATTAAAACCATAATGTAGCGAAGACCAAGACGGGTAAGCTGTACCGCCATCATTATAATCAAAAGCGGTATAAGACGCTCTACTTTTCCGAGGGTCAGAACTTCGTCAATTATTTGCTGTCCAAGCTTCGGGTTTATTACCCGGATGCCCGCTGTAACCGCCGCGAGGATAAGGCCGCCGACAAAGTAAACCCTTTTCCCCTTCATGTAATCCCAGAGCCATTTTATTTGATCCATGAGTGGATATTATGGAGAAATATAAAAAAATTAACAAGTATATTTAATTATTTTCAATAAAAAAATGAAAATAATCTTAAGCTTGCCCCGCGGAACCAAGCACATTTTGATTTTTGTGCGCGTATAATTTTTTTAGCTCATCTCTCGCGGGTCCTAAATATTTGCGCGGATCAAACTCATCGGGTTTTTCGCTGAAAACTTTGCGGATTAAAGCTGTCATAGCGAGGCGCCCGTCTGAGTCAATATTAATTTTGCATACCGCGCTAGTCGCCGCTTTGCGAAGCTGTTCTTCGGGGATGCCTACTGAGTCGCTTAATTTTCCGCCGTATTTTTCTATCATGTGGACATAATCAATGGGTACAGATGAGGAGCCGTGAAGGACAATGGGGAAGTTCGGGATTTGTTTTTCGATTTCTTCAAGGATATCAAAGCGAAGCGGAGGAGGGATTAAAATTCCGTTTGAGTCCCTTGTGCATTGTTCGGGCTTGAATTTCGCCCTGCCGTGACTTGTGCCGATGGAGATCGCCAAGGAATCGACCTTTGTTTTGTTCACAAAATCAATTACTTCATCCGGCTGTGTATAATGGCTGTGTTCCGAAGACACATCGTCCTCAACGCCCGCTAATACTCCAAGCTCTCCTTCTACCGTAACATAATCTTTTTGCGAATGAGCGAACTCGCAGACCTTCTTGGTAAGGGCGACGTTTTCATCATAGGAAAAATGCGATCCGTCAATCATTACAGACGAAAAACCTGTCTCAATGCAGTCTTTACAAATCTCAAAACTGTCGCCGTGATCAAGGTGTAAAACGATAGGAATATCGTGCCCCAGCTCATGCGCGTATTCAACCGCGCCCCTTGCCATATTGCGCAGGATATTCTGATTCGCGTATTTTCTGGCTCCTGAGGATACTTGCAAAATGACCGGCGATTTTGTCTCAACGCACGCCTGAATAATCGCCTGCATTTGTTCCATGTTATTAAAGTTGTACGCTGGAATCGCGTATTTTCCCGACATTGCCTTTTTAAAAATTTCTTTTGTATTTACTAATCCTAATTCCTTATAACTTGTCATATAAATACTCCTATAATTGGTTTTCTATATAATATTTTATTTTTTATCCTTTGGTCAAGGAGCTTGTTCAAATGACGGAATAGATGATAAGCCGAAGATTTTTTTGTTATCCGGCTCTTCATTTTTATTTAAAAAACGCTATACTTATGTTATCAGTAATGGAAAAAAAGACCATAATAAAATGGACAATTTTATTAACGCTGGCCTTAGCCGTAATTGTTCCGGTAATCGTTTTTAATGTACGCTCTCCTGTTTTAATCGTGACAGAATCGTCCTTTTTAACTCTATATGGCGAGAGAAGGATTAACAGGACTGTTTTTTTAAGCTCGCTTTCGCTTTATAGACCTGTTAAAATCGTTGAAATCGCGAATAACGCGGGAGCGGATATTGTCCATTACGCGGTCGCGGAAATTTCCCAAAACCCGTACTGCGTGATTTTCCCGCGAAGATTCTCGCAGTCCGCGAGGATATATCAGGAGTATTACCCTCAAACCAAAATAATTATTCTTGAGGGTAAATATCCGCGAGATACTGTAAATGAGGAAGGTTTTTACAGCTATTATTCTGACATTGAATCGGATTTTTTCAGGGCAGGATACGCGGCGGCGGCTTTTACCGAAAGTAAAAGCGTGAATATCGCAGTTTTTTTTGAGCCAAATCAATATTTAATTTATGGCAGCATGGCGGAAGAAGCGTTTTTAAAGGGGCTGGATGATCTTGGCAGCATGGCGGAAACCTACTTTTTTACATCATTTTCTGATTTGCCCGAATATCTGGAAATTTCCTGTTTAATTATCGCGGGCGCTGGATGGGAATTCTTTGAAAACGGCAGCGCAGGCGTACCTGTCATTTTGTTCAGCTGGCTGGATCCCTATATGGTTCCGTCCGATATTGTATTAGTGATTGATGATTCGCCTTTCGCCCAGTTATTGGACGCTGTCAAGCTTTCCGCGGCTGGTTTCTGGGGTGGCAGCGTAAAATCGCGGTTTTCGGTGATAAATACAGGAATTATTGGCAGCGGCATATTACGCGATATCAATAATATGTAGAAAAACTAAGAAATAAAACCTTAATTATTTGACAAATTCACCGTAAACAAATATAATCTAAGGTGAAGGCTTTATAAAGAGGAGTTAGGGATGAAACATAGCAGTTTCAAATTTATCTGCCTGATTATTTGGGCAAGTATAACGGTCTTTTCAGCGTATGGTCAGCAGCCAACCACTGCGCAGGAATCAATGATTCTGGAAAGTTTTAACGGAGGCGACAACGCTCCGTATATATGGAAAACTGAATCCAGCAGGTTTATTTCGCCTGTTAGGGACAGTAACGGAGTAGCGTTACAGGATAATAACGGTAACGCGAGAAGGTATCCGATTGTGCAGTATGTTGATACATGGCCTGTAGCGGGGTTCGGGTTCAGACCGGCGGAGACGCAAAGAAGCCTGGGAATCCACGGCAGGTTTGATCGTCAGGGCTATAACTGGATCGATATATATCCCGTTCTCGCGGACGACGCTGATGAGAAACCATACGAGATTCACATACCCGG
>JGI24695J34938_10001339_pt1 | contig 21290 bp, 19 predicted proteins | sample TergutCo191P3_FD_34938 | JGI IMG/M metagenome (IMG submission 34938)
AGACGGTTTCAATATACTTAATAATTCTCTTTGTTTTAAAAAAATATCAGGTTTACTAAAATCAACCTTAGGGGTATTGCGTGTCATTTCCTCATCAAGCGTATTTGCTTCTTCTTCGGTCATACGTGCCATATTTTTCTCCTATAAACAAAAATGTTTGTCTTTTGGTAAATAATCCTTTCGGCATTTCATTGTATGAAAAACATTTATTTGCTCTTCATCAATGCGATTATAGATTATTTCAATGGGATTACCCTTTGTATCAAAACCTACAAGAAGGTATTTATTATCATACTCGCTCAAAATACCATTACAAATGGGGTGAAGGAACGCCCATTCAATATCGGCTCGGGTATAACCATGTTTCAAAGCCGATTCATTTATGATGATTCCTTCGTCCATCAACACATTATAGGCTTTAATGGGTTTTTCAACAAGTATTTTAAGGTGAAATATAGCATCATATACCAAATTTCATAGCGTAGATCAGTTGCGAGTGTCCAGGATTTTCCAATAGCCGGTTTTCTTTGAGCCGCTTCTGGCGATAAGGTTTTGTTCCTGCATTGATGTCATGATTGTTTTTATGCTTCGCTCGGACTTGCTTATAAGCTCTGCAAGTTCTTTTTGTGTAATGTTTGGGCGTTCTGTGATAATTTTTAGTATGTCATTTTGCACTTTATTTTGCACTTTATTTTGCACTTTATTTTCGCTGTTATCATCGTTTTCGATTCTTATACGCATATCCCTATTACGCAGCAGATTCTTTTCGCCAAGTAATAGATTGCCAAAAAAACGCATTAAATATTCCATTGTTGGATATGTTCCCGTTGTGTGCTTGTTAAAATTTGCCCTGACAAGGGCATTGCGAAAATACCATGAATGTTCGGCGAACATATCGTTTGAAACGGCGAATCCCATAGAACGCAAATATTTAATTAAAAAAACGGCGGCGGTTCTAGTATTACCTTCACCAAAGGGGTGGATCTGCCATATTCCAGAAACAAAGTCGGCGATGTGTTCCACTTTTTGTTTTATATTTAATCCTTTATAATCAAATTTTTTTTCTATGGAAAAATCATAATCAAGCGTTTCATTAATGCTGTCGGCGCTTGCGTAATAAATAGTATCGCCGTTTAGAACCCATTCATCTTTGCTGATATTATAATTCCGAATTATACCTGCAAATTTATATATTCCTGTAAATAAACGCCGATGAATGCTGAGAAATTCAGCGGGGCTAAATTTGAAGGTTTTTTCTGCCAGGATTTCGGCTATATGAGCTGACACTTTGTCGGCTTCTTCTGTGCGGTCTTTGTTTCCTATTTTTTCATCTTTGGTTCTATAATATGCGTTTAAACGTTCTTTAACATCACTTATTGAAATTTTACCATCGATATTCTGTTTAGCGGTCTCGATAAGATAATTGGAAGGCTTTAATCCGTCAACATCCTGCAAACCGATAGCAGTTTGCCATATTTCTAGCTTTTCTTTTTTTTCGGGTTCAGTAAGTCGTTTATATTCATCAAAATCGCTCACCTAATTATTTTACTATGAAAATAAACAGTCAGCAAGCAGTACAGAGCAGCGGCAGCAAGATTTAAAACAACTTTACAATAAATCAAGAAACTCTCTTGGAGTGAGTATGTTTTTTTCGTTGGGGAAGTGTTTTTTATTGCCGGTTATTAAATAATCAACATTGGTACTTTTGAGCAATTCATAGAATTTTTTATCGGATTCATCTGAAAATTTAGTCCTGAGTGTATTTGCGATTCCATATTCACCTTTTTTTTGTATAGAATCGAGAATATCGCCAGCTTTTTCTTTATCGATTTTAAATTTATCTTTAAATAAAACACGCACATATTCTGCAAAAATCAAGTTATCATATACCAATGTTAAGCAGCCATCCAGAAATGAGGTCAATATTTTTGCAGGTATTCCGTTGTATGACAAGAAAGCTGATACAATAACATTAGTGTCTAATATAATTCGCATTCTTTATGTTCTTCTCTTACTTCTTTGATAATCGCGTTTATTTCATCTAAAGTCATTTCACTGGTCCCGTTTTTTATGGCTTCAAATTGAATCATCCTTAATGAGTTCAGAGCTTTTGCCTGTCTGAATGCAGAAATGGTCGCCTCAAACGTTTCATCTGTTACAGGCGTTAAAAGCGCAATTGGTTTTCCATTATTTGTTATTATCATTTCGCGTTCGATAGGCAGTCTTTTCCATATAGCCGCGGGGGAAGTCCTAAAATCTCTAACTGTTACGAATTTCATGTGTGCCTCCTGTCACTCAATAGTGTATCGTATTATCACACAATTGTCAACGGTTTGAGGGTAGTTTTATTGCGCTTTTTCATCATTTTTAAACTGCTTGCAAAATACGTCTTAATCCGATGTTTCGCCGGGATCCGGCGCGTCCCAGGTGTTCCAGCGCTCCTGGATTGCGTTGACTGTTTCGAGCGCGGAACGGGCGGTTTGTAAATAGGTTTGCAATTCTTCAAGAAAGATTGCTTTGTATTGATTTGCGCCGGGTCTTCCCGAGAATGTTTCTGCAATCAGCGCAGATTCAAAAATATCCCATGCTTTGGAATAGTAGAGATCGCTCTTTACATAATCGCCGGGTATAATATTGGAAACTACTCCGGGAACTGCCTTTAGTTCAGCGCAGAGAAACTGGCTTTTTTCGGCAAGAAACTCGATAAACTTCCATGCTTCCCCGGTTTGTTTGCTTCCCGCGCTGATACCGGCATAAATCGAAGATATACCAATGCTGTAGCGGGAAGCTGTACCGGCATCAGGGATTATGGTTACACCGAAAGAATCATCGCCCATCCTTTCCCTAAGATAGGGAATGATTCGTGTCGATGCAATCATCAAAGCGATCTGCCCTTTTGCGAATTGTTCAATACGCTGATCTCCGGTTGTTTCAAAAATATCCGGAGCAAGAACGCCTTCGCGGATAAGAGAGCCGAAAAAAGTAATATCATTTGTTATTGCTCTTGTGTTAAGAGACGGCTTATCTTCCTCCGCCCAGAATGTCTGACCGCCTGCCCAAATCCACGAAAAAATATCACGCGATAACGCTTTTTTATCCAGGGGATTTAAACTAATCGCAGCTCCCGAAGCGTTAAAATCACCGGAAGAAACAGCCTTTGCATAAGCCAGAAACTGCTCCCTTGTTTTTGGAGGAGAAGCAAAGCCCGCGGCGGAAAGAATTTCTATATTATAAAAAAGCATATCCATGAACGAAACAAGAGGAACAGCCATCTGACGGGAACCGGAATCATAATTAGTAAAATCATTAAGCTCCAAAAGAGAATCATCAGCGATAAGCTGACTGAAATCATTATCATCAAAAAATAAAATATCTGCCTGTTCCGCGGAAGGCGCGGATTCATTTACAATTCTCAGCCTGATATCAGGATTCTTTTCCAGAAACTCCTGCAGCAGTAAATCCATCATTGTCTTGCCGAGCAATTCCTCTGAGCGCGCGGAAATATAAAGGTTTACCTGTTTGGCGGCGGCTTCCACTTTGGATACCATATTTATAATTACCGGAGTGATAATCAAAATAAAAAGGGCAAAAATGATAATTAATTCTGTTCTGTATGCGGATAGTATCGACATTTTTTTGTTAATAAGGTTATTATAAAATATGCTGGCTTTTCCAAAAAGGCTCATTTATTCACTCTCCAATAAAATACGGCAATTGATTCCAGAAGCATCGCAGGATTCAAATTTGCCGGAAGGCAAATATACAATAAATTTTTCCAAAATCAAAAAATCCCCTTTTGATATTAAATCAGAATCTTCATATAATGCCAAGTTGTCAAAAGGATCGCTTGAACTTGGCTTAAAAAAGAAAAATTGCATTGCCTGGGTTCATAATCCCGAACGCGATTATGAAGATCATGTGATAGAGGCACGATATCGATTAAACAGTCTTGGGAGTTATGCCGCAGCAGGAATTATTTTCCGCGCCATGGATGATGATTCATATTATATGGCGCTTGTTTCCAGCAAAGGGTATTTTCGTCTCGATGTTGTAAAAGATAATTCACCCAGAACATTGATTGCATGGACGGAGATTTCTGATTTTAACGGCAGAAATATCGCCATGAAAATTATAACATACGGAGATAACCTAATCTTTGTAATAAACGGCAAATGGCTTGGAGAAATTAATGATGATACTGTAAGTTACGGNATTCCCGGTTTTGCCGCGGCATCCTATCCCGACAGTAATGATCAGGAGCAGGAAACCAATGATGCTGAAAACGGCGAACGCTATATTTGCATGGCGTATCTTGATTTTATTTCAATGGAAACGCGATCCAAAATAGTGGAAAATGAATATAATTTCTGGACAGATGATACAAATATAAACGCGGAAAGACGTTTAAGGCTTGCGGAGACTTTCGCTGTTATGGACGAGCCTGCAAAAGCGCTTGATCAAATTAACAGGGCATGGAAACGCAGGGACGAAGTAATCCGCGTTGTCTCCACGTCAGAAGTAAGAACAAAAAAAGAACTGCTTCTTGCGGCGCGAATGACATTCCGTCTGGGACAGTACAGCAGCGCGGAAGAACTGATAGATTCAATTCTTGATCAATGGGAAAATTCTCCCGAGGGCAAACTTGCATATACAGAAAAATTAAAAATACTAAATGAATTAAACAAGTTTTCGGAAATAAAAGATTTTATTTCTGTTAATTCTTCAAAAATAACCAAAGACATTGATTATTATACCATTCTTGCAAGAAGTTATTGGGAGTTAAATGAATATGAACAGTCCGCGCAAGCATGGGATACCGCAATGGAAATCCACGGCGGAAAAGATCAGCCTGCGTCGGGAGTATATTCAGCTAACGCAGCGAACGCCTATGAACTTGCGGGAAAAAAGAAAAACGCTCTTACGCGTTATATTGACGCTGGAAGAATTTTTCTAAATCAGGATAACAAACACGAACTTGCCGCCATAATGCCAAAACTATCGGCTCTTGGCAGTAAAAATTGGGAAGCCAGATCGCTCCTTGGTAAATGGGCGTTTAGTCTGGAAGACTACAGCCAGTCCCTAAAGGATTTTGAAGCTTCGCATAAATTAAGATGCGCTCAAAAACCGCGCCCAAAACCGGATCCTGCGGCTTTCTATTTATGGGGGCTCGTTTTAAATCTGCATGGAAAAACAAAAACCGCAATACGTCTTCTTGAAAGAGCTGTAAAACTCGCTCCTGAGTACGGACTTTTTCGTTTTAAACTTTCGGAATTTAAATTAATGAGCGGAATAAAAGATCCTGTTATAGCTGAAGAATTAAAAATTGCGCTTACGCACATTGACGACCCGCAGGGAAATATGGCGGATCACGCCGGAAATTTACTGTTGAACGCGGGGCTTTCCAGGCAGGCAAAATATTTTTTTAATTTAAATAAAAAGCAGGAAGCGGATTATTAAACAAGGAACGCGGATTGGCGCGGATTATTGAGAGGTTTTATTTTGGAAGTACTTGAATGGGCGCAATTTTTGGAAAAGAGCTTGCTGTTAAAAGAAAGAAAAACATCCATGACTGTCGGAGTATTTGACGGGGTGCATAAAGGACATCAGGAGCTGATAAAAAGAATTGTTTCGTATAACGCTGAATTTATACCTGCTGCTGTCACATTCAGGGAAAACCACAAGACAACAGTTAAAGGACAGGAAGATATCCAGAGTTTTGAAGAGAGGCTTTTAATATTTGAAAAACTGGGAATACAACTTACGATTGTTATTGATTTTACAGAGGATTTCCGGAAAATGTCCGGGATCAAGTTTTTAGAAATTTTACTGGAACACGGCAACATCGGTTTTTTCGCGGTTGGAAGCGGTTTTCGCTGCGGATGTCAGCTGGACACTGACGCTGAGGCAATAAAAGAATTTTTCGCTTCGCATGGTATTGCGGCAGAGCTTGTCGAAGAAATTACGGAAGGAAGCGATCTTGTAAGCTCAAGTCTTATTCGCGCCGCAATCGCAGCCGGAGATGTTAAATTNGCGGAAAAATTACTTGGTCATGACTGGAAATAGCTCTTGCGATATACAACAGTAAGCTATAAACTGTACATANCAGGAAAGCCGGGGTGTTTACAAAATATTCTTCTATATTATTAATCATTTTTCTTCTCAATATTGGATATGCCGCGGCGCAAACGCAGGAATCATCAGACTTATTGGAAAAAACTCAAAGCGAAGCAAAACCTTACAGGATAGGAGCAGGCATAGGATATACATTCCACGGTTATCGAGAAGAAACTGATTTACCATTAAACAGATATTTAAATACTTTAATATTTATCGCGGACGCAAATATCGAAAAAGGGAATTTTTTATATTCACTTAATTTTGGAATACTCAGCGGGCAAAACAATTCTATATCTTTATATAATAACGAAGAGTTTTTTACATATTACCAAAGAGAGTCTTCGGTTTTACGGATATATCTGGAAAACGCTCTGGATTACAGGCACTGGGGAACTCAAACCTTTCCTGGTTATATCGGAGGAGCAATCAGGGCAGATTTTTATTTCTCATATTTAGAGCAGACAATTTATTATAATATCACAGGCATAATATCGCTAAACATTCACGCAACGCAAAAATGGATAATAAACGAAAAAAACTCCATTGTATTTTCCGCGAGTCTTCCAATATTCGGTTATGCGCTTCGTCCTCCGTACTTCGGGCTTCTCTACACTCCTTTTGATATAGAAGGAAGGATTGTGAGCCTTCATAATTATCTCGCTTTTTTCGGCGATATAAAATACCAATACAAATTAAATACTCTGGTTTCGTTATATTCAAATCTCGGCTTTGAACTGTCAAGCATTGGTTTTCCGCAGCCAAGAAGAGACGCCGCCTTTCGCATAACAACCGGAGCGGCTTTTACATTTTAGGAGAAAAATGAAAAAGTATAAAAATACGATTATCATTCTTTTATTAATTCCGCTGTCAGCCTGCCAGTTGTTTCTGGGACCGGAACCTGACACAAGCCCGAAAGCGATCTTCTATAATCTCTGGAATGATTTTAACAATATTCACGCTAATCTTGATTTAAGAATGAGCAGCAATCCCAGATATAACAACTGGCAGGAAGTATATGATTACCATTCCAATAATTTAAAGGATAGAATGACAGACAACGATTTATTCGAGCTGTGTTTAAACATGTTAAAAGTTTTAAACGATCCGCATGTCAGTTTACACGCTCCGGGAAGAAATGATTACAGTTATACAGACACAAACCCGGAACATTTTTATCTGTCAGAGGTAAAAAAACATCTTACAGGCTCAGGTTCAGAAGTATATAAAAATTTTTTATACGGAAAATTCACTTTATCTCCCCATATAGGCTATATACACATAAAAACATTTACACCAGAAACATACGAATGGGGAAGAGCCATTGATAGAATAATAAGGGAGCTTTCGGATACAAAAGCGATTGTTTTGGATATTCGCAATAACAGCGGAGGAGAAATACAGATTCTTGAATTTATAGTTTCCCGTTTTATAGCAGAAAGAAAGGACTATATGACGGTAAGCGTAAAGAGCGGTCCCGAACCGAATAGTTTCTCGGCTCCTGTAGTCTATACAGCAAGACCATCCGGATCAAACTATACAAAACCGGTTGTTCTTATAACAAACAAAGGCACGGTTTCCGCTGCTGAACGTTTCACTCTGGCGCTTCGCACGCAAAGCCATGTGATTCATACAGGAACAACGACTCTCGGCGCATTGTCAAAACGGCACAGACGTCCAATGGCAAACGGATGGTTTTATTCAATATCGCCGGAAAGATCCGCGGACATGAACGGAAAAATATATGAAGGAATTGGAATATCTCCGACTGATTTTTGCGCGTATGGTCCTGAAGACAAGCAGCTTATACGCGCTCTTGAACTTGCTGAAACTGCTGTTAATTCGGGAGGCTTATGAAAAATGCAGCGCTTTTAAATGAGCTTTTCCCAAAGCAAACCGATTTTTTAAAAAGTCTTATAATATTTTTATCAATTTTTCTTGCCGCCTGCGGCGGTTACGGACAGCTAAGCACTGACAATTTTTACATTACTGAACTTTCGGCAAGCGGAACTTCAGGACTGGAAACAAAATTAATCATTACGCTTAACGAACACATTCCCAATCTTACAGCCGGTGATATTAAAATAAATACAAACATTCCTGTAATAAAACGCGATTTTAATATAACAGATAATCCGTTAATTTATGAACTTGATATTATCCCCGGCCAAAGCGGTTTAATAAGAGTTGGGCTTGATCCATACAGCGGTTTTATAGGCTGGAACGCAAAGACCGCAAACGTTCACGCGATAATTGGATTTAACGGCGTCTCGGAATTAACCATTACAAGTTACGCAAAAACAGGAGGAACTGTATTGATTCCCTCACACATAGCCGGTTTGCCCGTCACATCCATCGGTAACAGCGCGTTTGCAAACAGGCTTCTTTCCGGTATAACAATTCCCGACAGCGTAACAACCATCGAGAATAACGCCTTTGCGCGTAACAAACTTGAAAACGCGGAAAGCATTGAAATTTCAGAAAACGTAATCAGCATAGGAATAGGCGCGTTTGCCTATAATCAGCTGACAGGCATCAACATCCCGGACGGAGTTGTTTTTCTGGCGGGTTTTAATAACAACGATTTAGCCAGTGTAACAATACCCTCAAGCGTAACAACCATCGGGGTTAACGCATTTTCTTATAATATGCTGACAGCCATAACCATACCGGAAGCCGTTACAACAATCGGCAATAACGCGTTTTCATATAATAAATTAACAAACGTTACAATTCCTGATACAGTTACATCAATCGGAAACGATATTTTCAGCAACAATCGATTAATCTCCGCGGCTATTTCCGAAAATGTAACAATTATTGGAAACAGCGCATTTGCGAACAATGAATTAACCGGTGTTACCATTCCCGCGAAAGTCAGTACAATTGGCAGCGAGGCATTTGCGTTCAATCTGATAAATAATATTATTTTCTCGGGCAATGTTCTTGTTATTGGAGCAGGCGCGTTTCGAAACAATGAACTGGTTTCTGTAACAATCCCCGAGAGCGTTCATACTATTGGAGACAGAGCGTTTCGATATAATAAACTGACAGAAATAATTATCCCAAAAAGCGTTAAAACTATCGGGGATGAAGCTTTTCGCAACAATCCGCTCCTGGAAATAAGAATCGGAGAAAAAGTAAATCTGAACGCGGCATCATTCGGAAACGGTTTTGAAAAAGCTTATGAAATAAATGAAAGAGCTGCCGGAAGATATTATAGAATCAATATTAACTCAACCGAATGGGGATTTGAAATGGAACCAGCCGTTGAACCACAGCCGTAACACTTCCTTATTTATAAAAATCATGTTATAATTTCTCATTATCAAAGAGGAGTTATCATGGATAAAGAAACTGAACAATTCCTGAAAAATCAGGCAAAAGAAATCCGAAAAATGACAATCGAAGAAATGGCAATCCTGGGAACAGGTCATATCGGCGGGGCTATGTCAATCGTAGACCTTTTAACCCTGTTGTACTTTCACCGCATGAAAGTTGATCCAAAAAATCCAAGGTGGGAAGAGCGCGATCAGCTTGTAGTAAGCAAGGGTCACTCCGGTCCTGCAGTTTACGCGGCGCTGGCTCTTAAAGGATTTTTCCCGAAGGAATGGCTTACAACCCTTAACAAAGGAGGAACAAGTCTCCCCAGCCACTGCGATCGCAACAAAACACCCGGCATCGACATGACCACAGGCTCTTTGGGACAGGGCTTCTCCGCCGCTATCGGCATCGCTCTTGGCTTAAAAATGGATAAAAAATCAAATACAGTTTATACGATAATCGGAGACGGCGAGTCTCAGGAAGGACAGGTTTGGGAAGGCGCTCTATTCGCCGGTTTCCAAAAGCTCCCCAACTTAATCGCCTTTACCGATTATAACAAACAACAGCTTGACGGCTTTACCAAAGACGTTCTCGACATGGGAAATCTTACAGCCAAGTGGGAACAGTTCGGCTGGTTTACACAGGAAGTTGACGGGCATGACTTCGCCGCTCTGGACACAGCAATCGAAAATGCGCTTGCGGAAAAAGTAAAACCCTCCATGATTGTTATGAACACAATTAAAGGAAAAGGTTGTAACTTCGCAGAAGGTGTCGAGAAAAATCACAGCATGGCTTTCGATATGGAAAAAGCCAAAGACGCAATTGCGGCATTGGGATGATGTAACATCTGTATGATGTTACATCGAGAAAATAAAACAAGGAGAATATATGGCAGATAAAGAAATGCGCATGGCTTATGTTGACACAATCATGGAGCTTGCGGAAAAAAATAATAATATTGTTGTGCTGGAAGCTGACTTGATGAGCTGTACAAACACAGGCGTATTCAAAAAAGCATATCCGGATCGATTTGTAAATTGCGGTATAGCGGAAGCGAACATGGTTGGTATCGCTGCAGGTCTTAGCACATTGGGAAAAATTCCGTTCGCTTCGGGCTTCGGCTGTTTTTCATCGAGGCGGGTATATGATCAATTTTTCCTTTCCGCCAATTACGCGAAACTCAATGTTAAATTGATCGGCACAGACCCGGGCGTTACGGCGGCATTTAACGGCGGCACGCACATGCCGTTTGAAGAACTCGCTTTAATGCGCGTTATTCCAAAACTTACAATGGTAGAGCCGTCTGATCCCGTCTCTTGCGCCGCGTTCGTTCGGCTGATGGCGGAAGAATACGGCTGTCATTATCTTCGTATTCCGCGCAAAGCCGTGCCCCATCTTTACTCCGAAAACGAGAAATTTAAGTTCGGACAGGCAAAAGTATTAAAAGAAGGCAAAGATGTCTGCTTTATCGCGCTTGGAAGCCTCATGGTGAATCAGGCGTTAAAAGCCTGCGACGAACTTGCAAAAGACGGAATAAGCGCAGGTGTTCTTGATGTGCTCACCTTAAAACCGATTGACAAAAACGCCATTCTAGAACAAGCCGGAAAAGTACGCGCGATAATCAGCGCGGAGAATGCGCAAATAAGAAGCGGTCTTGGCAGCGCGGTTGCAGAAATCCTCGCCGAAAACTGCTGCTGCAAGGACAACTGCTGCAAATTCGCGCGCATCGGCATCAATGACGAGTTCGGCGAAGTCGGCACACAGGACTACCTTGTAGACCGATTCGGACTGGATGTCGCAAGCTTTGTGAAGAAGGCGAAAGAATTGCTGGGGTAGAAGGATGAAGAAAATAATATTCTTCTCGTTTTTCATTTTAATTGTTTGCGGATTATCCGCTCAAGAAAGCCGGCTTGTTGTCTGGTCACACACTGTTGAATTTATCAATGTGCTTGACAATTATTACAAGCATACTTATCCAAACGTACATATTAGCTACCGGCATTTACAGATTGAGCTATTTGAAAATCGATTAGACACGGCATTTGCTTCAGGACGTGATGTACCCGATGTATTTACAATAGAAACTGCATTTATTCGTAAATATGTTGAGTCCGGGATGCTTTTGGATTTAACAGATTTATATAATGCCGACAGATCCAGACTTTTATCATACCCGGCAGAAACTGCCACATATAATGGCAGGGTATATGCGATGGCATGGCAGGCAGCTCCCGGCGCCATGTTCTATCGCCGAAGTCTGGCAAGAAAATACCTTGGTACTGATGATCCAGACCGTGTTCAATCATTCTTCTCTGACTTCAATGCTTTAATGGAAACAGCAAGGGAAATCAGAGATCTGTCAAATAGAACCTGTGTTATTGTTTCCAGCATAGATGATTTATTATATCCTTTCCTGGGCGCGCGAACTCAACCTTGGGTCATAAATAATAGACTGGTTATAGATCCTGTAATGGAACAGTACATGGACGCGATGAAAGAACTTACTGATCAAAATATGGAAGCTCGTGTTAGCCAATGGTCTGAAGAATGGTTCGCCGGTATAAGAGGAGAATTTAGAAACAATAAAAATCAACATATAGACGTTTTTGCATATTTTTTGCCACCATGGGGTTTACAATATGTGTTAAAAACCAATGCTTTCGAAACATCAGGAGACTGGGCAATGATTCCGGGACCTTCTTTATGGCACTGGGGCGGAACATGGATTGGGGCGTGGAGAGACACGCCAAAAGCAAATGCGGCAAGGGAAATGATTCGTTTTTTTTCTACAGATGATAATTTTCTGGAATTATACGCCGGCAGCACAGGAGAAATAGTAAATAGTATTACTGCCATGAATAGAATAAAAAATAACTTCTCCGAGCCGTTTCTTGCAGGTCAAAATCACTATGCGATGTTTGCGAATATAGCCGAAGGGATAAACGGAAGGCTGACGCAAAATACAGATATAATTATTCAAGCTCTGTTCCGGGATATTGTTAAATCATATACAGAAGGTAAAATAACAAAAGAGAAATCCCTGCTAGAATTTAGAGACATGGTTGCATCTCATTTAGGTATTAATTGATAAATAATACTCAAAAACCGCAGAGAGATTTTCCCTAAAATTCGTATGGGACACATCTGTCGCAGCGGACGCGACGGACGTATAGGACGCGACGGGCGCATCGCACACAGCGGGCGCAGCGGGTGCGAATTTATTCTCAAACAAAGCGCTGCCAATTGTAAAAGCCCACGACCCAATATCCATTAAAAAATCAATCTGCTTAAAAGAAGATATGCCGCCTGATATGCTTGTTTTTGCTTTTTGATTATTTATTTCTTTTATAAAAGCACGCGCAAGTTCTTCCGGTTTTTCACTGCGGCGGTACGCCAGAAGATCAAAACCGCAAACTCCCCTGTCCAATAGTTTCTTTGCATCGTTAATTATTTCCTGTGTGCCGCCTTCCAGAATACTTGGATTTCCGCTTACTTTTCCAATAAACGGCTTGTATGGAATATTCCTTTTATCAAGAAAATCGTGAATGGCCGAAGAATAAACAGTTCCCATAATTTGATCGATTCCGCATTCCGCCGCAGTTTTAACAATATCAAGGCAAACTGATTCATCATAATTTACTATTTCCAAAATAGCTGTTTTACCTTTTTCCTTTATTGTTTTTACTAGTAAAAACATTTCTTCATTGCCGATTCCTGTATTTTTAAATCCCCAATTATTTATATCCAAATCACAGGCAGATAAAAAATAATCGCGGGCATTTTGTATTGTAATATCATTTTGAGTAAGCATTACGATAATTTCAGGTTTATTTTTCATATTTTTCCAATCAGCTCATTATATTCATAAACATTATAATCATTTTCTTTAATATATTCACCGGGCAAATCATACAAAACCTGATAAAAATTTTCAATTATTTTTTCTGTTTTTATCAAGCTGTCGTTTTCTGATTCTTCTCTGAAAATTTGATTATATTGATAAATCTTATCATCTTTTTTTATATAACAATGATTTTTTTCAATAACACGGAAAGTTTTTACCGTCTTTTCCGGCGACAATATCTGTCCTTCCATGTGATTTTCCGTAAACCATAATTTTATCTGAATGGGATATTTATTATTATTCACCATTTTCAAGTCGATAAAATTATAAAGCACAGTTGCGCCGCTTCTGGAAGACGCATTTTCTTTTGACGATGGATTAACGTCTATTGTATGCGGATGTCTTTCCGGTATTTCTACAGGCGCATGCAAAAACATCCAATAAAGAAATGTTGACAATTGGCATAAACCGCCTCCAACTCCCTTTATCACATTAATATTTGAATAAACCCTTCCGTCCATATAACCGTTTTTATATGAAGGATTCCCTACAGTGTTCCAAAATGAAAATATTTTGCCGGGTTCTATTACTATTCCGTTTACTTTTTCTGCTGCAATTTTCATATTAATAATTTTATTTTCCTGCATTGTAACAGCTTCATTATCAGCGTCTTTTATTTCTTTTCTTAATACAGTTTTATGTTCTGTAATTTTATTCATAAAAAAATCATTTTTCTTTTTATTTGATATTTTAAAATTCAAAATATTTTGAATTGATCTAGCAGAACAACGAAGAAAAATAACAGGAGTTTTTAAAATCGGAAATTTACTTGTAAAAGCGATTCTTTTTGGAGATTCATATTTTTTAATACGGTTGATTATTTCTTTTTTTATTAATTCATCCATATTTGCATTTTATCGGAAAAGTATGGCATTGGGCAACAAACGCTCTTTTTCACTGCCCGACGGAGAGTTTACAAGCATTCCGTTAAATACCATGCTTGAAGAAGAACCGCCGTCCAGATTGATTGCGTTTACCGCTCCATTTGCGTATAAAATTGTCTGTAAGTCTTCAAAAGTCGCGCCAAGACTTTCTCTCTGCCTGCCGTTTACGGCAAGGAGCAGCACGTGTCCCTGCGCAGTTTGACCTATCGCTGTACGCGGCGCAAACCCGCCTGAAAACGGCTGAAACTCTGGTCTTTGCCCGTTTACAACCAGGAGCGGAAAAAATTCAAAAGCCCATAAATATTCTTTTGCTCTTATCTCTTCTTCCGTAAAACCGCCGACAACCAATTTATAGTCTTTTGTAAATCCTCCCATTACGTGATAATCATCCTGAATACAGTACGAAATAATCTCTCCGTTGGAAATGGTCGTTCCCCATGCATATCCCATTTGTTCTGTAGATGAATAACCTGACGCGTTTATTCCGCCTAACGCTTCATTATCACGCACAAATTCTTCCAATAGTTTTCCATTAGAGTTGCCTGCCTGAGAAAAGAAAAGACGGCGCGGATCATTTATCCTAATTATAAAACCTTTATAATTATCTCCATTAATTTCCGCAAATGTTATTTTATCATTCCAGTCATGCGCCAGCGCGGAATCATCTGTTCCAGGATTCTGAGACGGTTCTATTCTACCGATAACGGAATTTATATAATTTTCTGTATAGAACATTTTGGCAAGAAATTGAAACCGGCTGGTATGCATGGCGGTATTTATCCAAAAATACCTGAAAGACCTAACCGGTCCGTAAAATAGAAATAAAAAAATAAACGCCAAAACAGCCGGAATTAAAATAAAACGCGGCAGCCTAAGAGGTAATTTAAGCCGCAGTTTACCGCGCAACTAAATTATCCTGCTGTGTTGTATGAATCACTGTAATAAAATCCGTATTTCTTTTATTTGAAAGAACGCCGTTGGCAAAGAAAAAATCTCTGTTATTATTATCCACATTGAATTCCCTAAGCCCTGTACAGTTATAAAAAGCAAAATCGCCAATGCTTGCGACATTTGAGCCTATATTGACAGAAGCAAGCCTTAAACAGCGGGTAAAAGAATATTTGCCAATAGTTAATACGCTATTTGGAATATCAAGAGAAGTAATACCGCTGCCGTCAAATGCGAAATCTCCTATGCTTGTAACGCTGTTCGGAATTGTAACAGAAGTCAGCCTCTCGCTTTTATAAAAAGCCTTGTACCTGATACTTGTAACGGTGCTTGGTATAGTATACGAACCGCTCCTGCCCTGCGGGAAACGAATCAGCTCCTTTCCGTCTTTGCTTAAAAGAACGCCGTCTACAGTAGAATAATATTTGTTGTTACGGCTTGCAATAAACCGTTTTAAATTTACGCACCCATAAAAAAAGTATTCGCCGCCCTTTCCTTGATCGTTAGAAGCAAAATAGTTATCCGGCAAGCCAATAATCTCTAGATCATAATTATCCGCAAAAGCGCCGCTTCCAATATGGGTAATGCTGTTTGGCAATATAATTGATTTTAGGCTCGTACCGGCAAAAGCTGTTTCTCCAATTCTTGTTACGCTTGACGGAATGGCAACCAATGTAAGACCGGTTGCCCTTGCAAATGCGCTATTACCAATAATATTCACAGTGTTTGGTATGACATACGAACCTGTCTTTCCGCGCGGAAACCGGATAAGTACCGTTTTATCTTTATTAAAAAGAACTCCGTCTGCGGATGAGAATCTTTGATTATTCTGATCAACTGTAATCGAAGTAAGATTTGAGCAGCCGAAAAAAATGTCTTCTCCCAAAAAAATAACGCTTGCAGGTATTGCAACCGAAGTAATTCCGGTGCGATTGGAAAAAGCATGACTTTCAATTCTGGTAACAGTATTCGGAATGGAATATGAACCAGCTTTACTTTGAGGAAAATGGATAAGCTCTGTAACGTTTTTGTTAAAAAGAACTCCGTCTATCGAAGTAAAATTTTGATTTCCCTGTTCTACATTTATAGATGTAAGTTTACTGTTACTGGAAAAATGGGGTCCCATCCAACCACTGTGTCCAGATATAAAGACACGCCTTCCAATAAATCTTACGCTTGCCGGAATATTAATCGAAGTAAGGTTTATACAATCATTAAAAGCCTCGTCATGTATGTTCGTTAGACCTTCATTTAAAATTACCGTTGTAAGAGAACCACAGGACGAAAACGCGCTTTCTCCTATGTTAATAACGCTTCCGGGTATATCAACCATGTCAAGACCGGAACATTCAGAAAAAGCCTCTCTCCCAATTACAGTAACGCTGTTTGGAATGGTAATTGAGGTCAAACCCCTCCGGCTGCGGAAGGTATAATTATCTATTCTTGTAATAGTGTTTGGTATAACAAAAGAACCTTCTCTTCCCTGGGGATAATGGAGTATTGCAGTCCTGGTTTTATTTAACAGTACGCCGTCTATTGAGGTATAGTCTCTGTTGTTCTGATCTACCTCAATTGATTCGAGCCTGACAGTATTATTAAAAGAACTGGCGCCGATACTTGTAATGCTTGCAGGAATAATTATTGAGGTAAGTCCCGAACGGGCGGTAAAGGCAAAATTATTTATTACCGTAACAGTATCAGGTATTGTAAAGCTGCCGGTTTTTCCATGAGGAACATAAATCATTACAGTTTTTTCTTTGTTAAAAAGCACTCCGTCTATAGAGGAATATTGTTCGTTATCTTCACTGACAGAGATTGATTCCAAATTATGGCAGTTTTCGAAGGCGTATTCATGAATGAACACAATCTCTTTTGGTATCTTTATGGAAGAAACCCAACTATGAGAAAAAACACCGCTGCCTATAGAAGTTATTCCCAATTCTTCGGGTATTGTAAAATTTCCGGCTCTGCCGTAATATGATACCAGCTCGCTTCCCCTTATAATGAAATCGTCAATCTGTACAATATCCTGGATATTTTCGCGTGTATCATTAAATCTAGACCATGCTTCAATTTCTGAATCATCTAAAATTCGATACGAACCAGCTTCCCTTTTCACATTCTCATTCTTATTTTCATTTTTGGGAGTACAGGCAGCGCTAATAAAAAAAATAACACAAACAAGAATAATTGAAGCAATGGTATTCTTAATAAACATCATTTTCTCTCCATATAATTATTGTATTATTCTGATACATATACTGTCAAGATAATTTTTCAAAAACAGCCAAACTCTGTCCAAAGTTTTTTCCGTTAAATTTTTTGTCAGTTCCGTCAGTAAACCCGATTATTTTATATCCTATTTTCTCTGCCCATAATTTTAGAACGGACTTTTCTGTATAAGTATTCAGATGAGAAGGCATTTTATTAATCTTTTCGTGTACAGAATTACAAAAAACATGCCAATGCTGATTATTGTCAAACTCCAAAAAAGAAAAAATCACTCTTCCGCCTTTTTTTAATGCGCGCTTCATATCTTCAAGATAGATATAAATTTCTTCGTGCAATAAAAGCGGAAATAATTCAAACGCGCAAATAAAATCGATACTTTCTGATTTAACAGGAACGGAAAGTAATTTTTTATGTATATTAAACTTATAATTTTTAGGCGATTTTGTTCTTGCAAATTTTAACAAATCTTCTATTACATCTATCCCTAGATAATCCAAATTATAATCGGCAGGCAATGCATGCGCCAAACGCCCGCTCCCGCAGCCAAAATCTATGATGCTCATGTTCGGTTTTAAACCATAATGTAATAGAATTTCCTTTTGAAGAATACCGGTTTCGATATAGCTGCCACAATCAATTCCAGGTGTGCCGCTATCCGTTCCAATCGCGCTATAATTCATTCCTGCGGCTATACTCAAGGCTTCATCACGCGGAAAAACTTTTAAAAGGTTATTCAAATAATTTTGATATTCCTGAATAAAATGCGGTTCATTTTTTTTATTTGATTTTCTTGCCAAATAAAATTGTATTTCCCTAAAAAAGATTTTTATACCTTTTTTTTTGATAATACCTATACTTTTTTTTAACAATGAAAATACACGCATTTTATTTCCCGCTTTTTAATGAATCCTCTGCTGTTTAACCCTCAATCTTTCCGCCTCGTTGTATTTATAATTGTCCCAGAACTTTCCGTACTCGGCGACAATCAATGGAAGGAAAGAAATGCCGATGCAGATTAACCAGTGGAAAGCGTCCATTGCGACAAAGCCTAACGCTTTTGCTACAGGTGCAATTCCGGCAAGTCCTGCAAGCATTAAAATCATACAGATTGCGCTGATTAATAATTGCGGATTGTCGGCGAGAGAACGCTTAAAGATCGATATTCTGCTTCTTACAACAAAAATATGAATTACAGATGTCCAACCCAGAACAAGAAACGCCATTGTCTGCCCGAGTTTATGAAAGAAAATATGCTGATTATCGGGATTAAAAACAGCGTCCGCAGGTATATGATGACCGGGAAGATAAACAAACTTGCCGATATAAAAAGCGGCAAGAACTACAATGCTGCACATTACTGTCTGCTGAATAATAACTTCCATAAGTCCGCCCGCGAAAAAACTTTCGCTGCGATCGATTGGCTTTCTTGCCATGATACGCGTATCTGTCTGCTCTTTCGCAAGCGCCATTCCCGGAATGCCATCCGCCACAACATTTACAATTAACAGCATGATGGGAGTTACAGGAACACCCCAGCCGGAAACCTGCCCGAAAATCATCACGACAATTTCCGAGATATTACAAACGATAAGAAAGTAAACAAGTTTTTTAATGTTAGCAAAAACTTTTCGCCCTTCGCTTACCGCTTCTACAATCGTGGAAAAATTATCGTCTGTTAATACCATATCCGAAGCGCTCTTCGCTACTTCAGTCCCGTTAATGCCCATTGCGACGCCGACATCAGCGGCTTTAAGCGCGGGAGCGTCATTGACGCCGTCTCCTGTCATGGAAACAACAGCGCCTTTTTCCTGCCATGCCTGCACTATGCGGATTTTATCCGACGGCGAAACTCTTGCGTAGACAGAATAAAATTCTATGCTCTCAAAAAATTCATCGTCAGATAACTGCGACAACTCTTCGCCTGTTATAATGCCTTCCTTCGCGGCGATAATTCCAAGCTCACGCGCAATCGCGGCGGCTGTCATTGCGTGATCACCTGTGATCATGATTGTGCGCACTCCTGCTTTTTTCGCGCGTTTAATCGCGGCGGCGGCTTCCGGACGGGGAGGATCAATTAAACCGATAAAGCCTTCAAAATTTAAATCTTTTTCGAGCTGTTCAAGATTTTCTTTATCAGGCAGAGTATCGGTTTCTTTTGATGCAAGCGTAATTACGCGCAAAGCATCCTGCGCAAACGAATCATGAACAGAAACCAAATCTTTTAAGCGGCTTTCGTCATTTTTAATAAAAGGAATNTTGTCAAATGCGCCTTTNGTAAGCACAAGNAAACGGCCGTCNGGTTTTCTTAGAATTGTCGTCATCATTTTTCTTGCTGACGAGAAAGGAATCTCGGCGACTTTTTCGTACTCGGCGCCAAGCGCTTCTCTTGTTATACCCTTGTTCAAAGAGAGGCGCATAATCGCGGACTCTGTAGGATCGCCGATAATTTTATTTTCGCCTTTGTCATTTTTTTCCATAGTGACATTGCTCGCAAGCAGAAATCTTTTTATAAGATCGATATGTTCCTGATCTTTCGCTTCTGTATCGCTTACAGGGATTCCGCCGTAAGTCCAAATTCTTTTAATAGTCATTTTATTTTGAGTAAGCGTTCCTGTTTTATCTGAGCAGATAACAGAGGTGCTTCCCAAAGTTTCAACAGCCTGCAGTTTGCGGATAAGAGCGTTCTTGCTTACCATTTTTTTTACGCCGTGCGTAAGCATAAGCGTTACAATCAGCGAAAGAGTTTCCGGAACCGCCGCCACTGCGAGAGTTACAGCGAGCATGACAAGGTGCCAAATCTCCTGACCCTGCATAAGCCCGATCACAAAAATCGTAAAGGCGGCAATAAGAGCGATGGTACTAATCAGCTTTCCAAGTTTATCAAGGCGAAGCTGGAGAGGCGTTTTATTTTTTTTGGTATGATTTAAGTAGCCCGCGATTTTACCAATCTGGGTATTCATTCCGCTTGCGATTACAACCGCCGTTGCGTACCCGCTTACAACAAGACAGCCGGAAAAAACCATATTTAATCGATCTCCAAGAGGAGCGTTTTCTTTGGAAAGCGTTTCCGGTGATTTTTCCGACGGCTCACTCTCACCTGTAAGGGACGCTTCGTCCACCGCGAAACTCTCACAATCAATAATACGCGCGTCGGCAGGCACAAGATCGCCTGTTTTAAGAACGATTATATCTCCGGGGACGACAAAAGTTGTATCGATCTCCTGTTTGTTTCCGTCCCTGATAACAAAACAAGTTGGACTGTTTAGCACAGCAAGAGCCTCCAGCGCTCTTTCCGCTCCCCGTTCCTGCGTTACCGCCAAAATCACATTCATTATTACTATAGAAAGAATTACAATCGGCTCGATAAAACTAACTTTATGACCTTCCAGCAGCTCCCGAATTTCCAAAGCAAACGAAAAAGCAGCCGCCAAAAGCAGGATAATTACAGCGACATCCTTTAACTGCCTGATTATCTGCGAAAAGAGGCTTTCTTTTTTCTTCTCTGTAAACTTGTTAAGGCCGAACTCTGCCGTTCTTTTTTCAACATCAAGCGCTGATAAACCTTTCTGCGCATCCGTTTTTTGCTCTTTTAGGACGATAGACGCGTCCAGGTTATACCAATTTTCCATAAACACTCCTGAAATTTTACTATACTAATACGTATAACATAAAAATCGATTGTATAAACAAGAAAACAGCTATAATAATACATTTTTAAGCACTCTTATAGGGCATATCACCGATACGGATCATAGGTGTGTATTTTTGAAAACCCGAATTTACCAAAATAAACCTCATGTGCTTAATTTTAACGTCCCTTTAATTAGGCACCCGTATGGGGGCATAAATGTTTGAGGAGGAAAAAAATTATGTTGAAAAAAAAC
>JGI24695J34938_10001340_pt1 | contig 21273 bp, 12 predicted proteins | sample TergutCo191P3_FD_34938 | JGI IMG/M metagenome (IMG submission 34938)
GTTGTTATTATAACAAAGCAGAACAAATTCGACGGATTAAAAACGGCATTCGACAAGATCGGAATTACAGGCATGACTGTAACTCAGGTGCTTGGCTGCGGNATGCAAAAAGGCGCCAAAGAATATTANCGCGGCGTTCCGCTTACCTCTACCCTTTTGCCAAAAGTGAAGATCGAAGTAGTTATCTGCAAAGTTCCGCTGCAGCTCTTTATTGACACTGTAAAGAAAGCGCTCTACACCGGGAACATCGGCGACGGTAAAATCTTTGTTTACGATGTTGAAAATGTAATAAAAGTACGGACTGGCGAAGTAGGTTACGACGCTCTTCAGGACGAAGCTTAAGTTTNTTAAGAGGACAGACTATGGTCTGTCCTCTTTTGAGGATGGGTTTATGATTAATGATAAACGCGTAAGCACAGGGCTTTCAGGATTGGATCAGGTTATCGATCAGCTGCGGCTGGGCGATAATGTTGTCTGGCAGGTGCAGTCAATAGAAGATTATCTTAAAGTTGTGCGTCCCTATATTGAGCAGTCAAAACTGGACGGAAGACGTCTTGTTTATTTCCGGTTCGGCAATCATCAGCCNATAATGAATGAAAACGAAGCGTCTGTAGTTTACAAACTTGACGCCTCTGCAGGATTTGAGAGTTTTGCGACAGAAGTGCACGATTTAATCGACAAAGAAGGGCTTAAAGCGTTTTATGTTTTTGACTGTTTAAGCGATCTTTTGCAATTCTGGTATTCAGATTTAATGATAGGAAACTTCTTTCGCGTAACATGCCCATTCCTTTTTGTGCTTGATACTGTCGCATACTTTGCGCTNATACGCGGAGTTCATACTCACTCAACNATTGCGCGCATCCGCGAAACTACTCAGCTCCTTTTGGATCTTTATAATGTTGACGAAAAACTTTATATTCATCCGCTTAAAGTCTGGGAGCGTTATTCGCCTACAATGTTTTTCCCTCATTTAATTGAATCTGATAAAGTCGTTCCGATTACCTCAAGCGCGGATGCCTCTTCTCTTTTTTCCGGCCTCGGACAGGGAAAAAAAGCCCGCGATTACTGGGATATCACTATTGAAAAAGCTCTTAATGCCCTTAACGAAAGCGAAGAGACTCAGGAGGCGATAAAAAAACTTCTAATAAGCCTTATGATTGGAAGAGAGCCGCGCATTACCGGGCTTGCGGAATCCTATTTCTCGTTACGCGACATTCTGGACATTGCTTCGCGCGAAATCGGCTCCGGTTTTATCGGCGGAAAAAGCGTCGGAATGTTATTGGGCAGAAAGGTAGTTGAAAAAGACGCGCAGCAGTCGGATTTAATTTCAATATCAGATAACTGGGAACCGCATGACTCATGGTATCTGGGCTCTGATATCTTCTATACATACATCGTACAAAACGACTGGTGGGAACTGCGCTGCAGGCAAAAAACACGGGAAGGCTATTTTAAGCTTGCTCCAGAATTAAAAGAAAAACTTTTAAAAGGAAAATTCCCTGATGTTATCCGCGAGCAGTTCTATGAGATGATGGAATATTACGGGTGGTCTCCCATAATTGTAAGATCAAGCTCTCTTTTGGAAGATAATTTCGGAAACGCATTTGCAGGAAAGTACGAAAGCGTTTTCTGCGCAAACCAGGGTACGCCGGAAGAACGTTTCGGGGCGTTTGAACAGGCAGTGCGCACAGTTTACGCCAGCGCAATGAGCGAAGACGCGCTTGTTTACAGACAGAGCCGTGGACTTGCGAACAAGGACGAACAAATGGCTATTCTCGTTCAGCGCGTATCGGGAGACAACTACGGCGAATTGTTTTTCCCGCATATCGCAGGAGTTGGCCACTCATCAAATTTATATGTGTGGAACAAAGATATGGATCAAAAAGCGGGAATGTTNCGTCTTGTTTTCGGNCTTGGCACCCGCGCAGTAGATCGCGTCAGCGGAGATTACGCGCGTCTTGTACCGCTTGATCAGCCGGAAAAAGGTCCGCCTGTTCACTACGGCGACGAGCGGAAATTCTCTCAGCATAAAGTAGACGTTCTTAATTTAAGAGAAAACCGCATGGCGGAAGCTGACATGGATTCGCTTTATCCTCAGGATTTAAAAACAAAAAAGGAAATATTTTTCAGCGTCGATTCGGCGGTGCTTGCGCGGATGCACGATCTTGGCATGCCTGTTAACACAACGCCTGTTGTTCTGGATTTCAGGAAATTGCTGGCGGAAACTCAGTTTCCCGGCTTTGCAAGAAAGGTAATGCAGTCGATTGAAAAGGCATACGATTATCCTGTCGATATAGAGTTTACGGCAAATTTTAATCAGGAAGGAAATTTTAAATTCAATCTGCTTCAATGCCGTCCGCTGCAGACAAAGAGAGCCGGAAAATTTCCCCAGGATGTAAGAATTCCAAAACCGGTTAAAGAAAATATTTTCTTTTCCTCATCGGGAAATTTTATGGGCGGCAATGTCCGCATGTCGCCGGATTATATTATTTTTGTAAAAGCGGAAGAGTATCTTTCTCTTTCTGAACGTGACAAGTATCAAGCCGCAAGAATTATCGGCATGTTAAATCAAAAATTAAAAGGCAGCAGCATTATGCTTATAGGTCCCGGACGCTGGGGAACTACAACTCCTTCGCTTGGAGTGCCCGTTCATTTCAGCGAACTTTGCAACATGACTGTTATGTGCGAAGTATCACACAAGCAGGGCGGCTTAATTCCGGAGCTTTCGTTCGGAAGCCATTTTTTTCAGGATATTGTAGAAGCGGATATTTTTTACGCCGCAATTTTTGACGGAGATCAAAATGTAATTTTTAATCCGAATCAGGTGCTTAAAAATAAAAACCTCCTTATCGAAACGCTTCCGTCAGAAAAAAATTATGAACAGGTTATACATTTATCAAAAAACAACGGATTGACGCTTTATTCCGATATAACCAGCCAGGAAATTCTTTGCGCGGTAACAAATTAACATAAGAGATAAATCCGCTTTTTAGATATACCGCATCTTAACAATGAATCATATATTGCAAATATGTCAAATTTATGATAAGATTCACTAGAAAATTATCCGGGGAAACAAATGGAAACAAACGGCCGGAAAAATAAAAATTTACTCGCAGATCGTTTTCGTCTAACAAATACGCTTTTTTTTATTTTTGTTCTTATCGCAATGACTCTGGTCAGCGCGATTATGATTTTTAGAATGGCAGATAACGCGTCAAAAGATTATGTGCGCTTTTATACCATGGAAACTGTAGATGTGCTTGTCTCTCACCTGTACAGTGAGATTTCTCTTGTTCAAAGCGCAGCNAGCTCAAAAGAAATANTTGAATGGTTTGCCGANGAGGAAAACACCGCAAAAAAACAGGCGGCGTATCAGAAGATGATGCATTACGCAGAAATGCAGCAGATANACGGTTTGTATTTTGCGGTAAAAAANTCGGGAAACGAATATTCAATTGACAAGNACGCGTCCTTTGATGAATTTAATCCGTATAANGTTCTTAATCCGGCGATTCCATACGACCGCTGGTTCTTTGATGCCCTCGATTCTGAATTTGATTACATTTTAAAACTGGATACCGTAAAAAGTCTTGATGATTATTATATATGGATCGATCATAAAGTTAAAAAAGACGGAAACATTGTCGGCGTCTTCTCTTCCGGTCTGTCTTTCAAAACAGTTTTTGACGATCTCTTCAGTCAATATGACAGCAGCAATGTTTTGGGATATATAATCGACGACAAAGGGCTGATTCAAATGGACAGCTCTGTTCCGGACGCCAATCTCATGCTCAGCAGCGTTTCTGTATATGATCCTGATGAAATGCGCCACATACTGGATATCAAACCAGAGCGGGATTTTGCCGCCATCATCAATTCACATTTAATTGATCTTACAAGATATTATAGAAATCGCGTTACGCCTGATGTTTATAAAATATCAGATAAAAACTATCAGTATATGTCAGTATCTCCGGTGCCGAACACAAACTGGCTGGCTGTAACCCTGTATAACTCCAGCGCCTTAATTAACTCCAGGAATTTCCTGCCGCCTGTTATTGTCATCATTATCGCGTTTTTAATTTATGTTTTAGCAAGTTCATTTATGATTCACAGGCTTGTATTTAAACCGCTGGAGCAGCTGACAATCAGCGTCTCCAAATCGGATCACGACAGCAATAATATTTACGGCATAAACCGCGATGACGAAATCGGCGCACTCGCCAGAGAAACGAAGGAAGCGTGGGTTCGTTTAAGCGAAAATACCGAAAGATTAAAATTAGCAATAGAAGACCGCAAGAGACAGGGAAGAATTCTTCACGCGGTTAACACAATGGCAGCCACGCTTTTCGGCGTGGAGGATGATGACGCTTTTAAAAAAGCCATGCCGGAAAGCATGCGGCTTTTGGCTGAATGCATGGATCTAGACCGCATCTATGTTTTTCATAACCAGATGATAAACGGTTCTCTTCATTATATCCTGAAATACGAATGGGTAAATGCTCTTGGAGTTTTGGGAAACTCCGTTCATATAGGCACGGTTTTAAACTACGATATGGATGCGCCAATCTGGAAAGAAATGTTTACAAGGGGCGAAAGCGTTATCGGTTCCCTAAGCAATATGTCCGGCGAAGAAAAAGACCTTATGGAGTCCAACGGCGTTAAATCGGTTGCGGCTATTCCCGTGCATCTGCACGGAAAATTTTGGGGGTTTGTAAGTTTCGATAATTGCCACGGTGAACGAATAATGTCTGAGGATGATATAGAAATTCTGAATTCGGCAAGTCTTATCATGGCAAGCGCTGTAAACCGCAATCTGCAGTCCGCCGCTTTNAANGAAGTTCATGAATACGCAAAGCTTATGCTGGATGCGACTCCGTTATCCTGCATGCTGTGGAATAAAGACATAGTATTGTTTGACTGCAATAAAAAATCTCTTGAAACATTCAACATTGACAGCAAGGAAGAATTAAACAGAAGATTTATGGAATTATCTCCGAAATATCAGCCTGACGGAAGAGAGTCAAAACAGGCAATACCTGAAGTTATCAGATCTGTCATAGAAGAGGGAAACCGCTCTTTTGAATGGATGCACCTGCTTCCGTCCGGAGAAATGCTGCCTTCGGAGATTACCCTTATTCGCGTCAACATGGGCAGCGATTATTTTGTCGCTTCTTATGTGCGCGACCTGCGCGAGCATAAGCGGATGATGGCCGAGATTGAGAGGCGGGACATGCTTTTGCATACAGTAAATCACGCGGCTTCCCTGCTTCACGATACGGAGATTGAAGAATTCGAAGATAACCTTTACTTGAGCATGAGCATGATATCAAGAGCTGTAGACGCGGACAGGGCTTATATATGGAAAAATAATAATCATGACGGCGAATTGTGCGTAACGCAGCTGTATGAATGGGTAGAAGAAAATGTTTCAAAACAAAGCGTTGAATCTACAATAAATATATCCTACAAAAACGATTTACCGGATTGGCTTGAAACCCTGTCAAAAGGGCAATGTGTTAATAAAAAGACACGCGACATGCTGCCTTCCACGCATAAATTAATGATAGCGGCGAAGGTAAAGTCTGTCTTTGTGTCGCCTATTTTTGTGCATGATAATTTCTGGGGATTTGTTGGATTTGACGACTGCCACAGCGAAAGAATATTTACAGCTAACGAAGCTGCGATTCTTCATTCAGGCTGTCTTTTGATCGGAAACGCCTATATGCGTCACAGTATAACCCTGAAATTAAAAACCGCCGCCGAAGAAGCAAAAATGGCAAACCATTCCAAGTCGGCGTTTTTGGCAAACATGAGCCACGAAATCCGCACACCCATGAACAGCATTATCGGTTTTTCGGAGCTTGCGTTAGACGAAAACCTTCCGCCAAAGACAACGGATTATTTGAATAAAATACTGGAAAATTCCGAATGGCTTTTGCAGATTATCAATGATATTCTGGATATTTCAAAAATAGAATCCGGCAAGATGGAGCTGGAAAACATTCCGTTTAATCTGCATGAAATATTCGCAGCGAGCCGGACAGTGATCATGCCGAAAGCGATAGAGAAAGGTCTTTCGATGCATTTCTACGCAGAGCCTTCTATCGGCAGAATATTATACGGCGATCCTACAAGGCTTCGCCAGGTGTTTGTTAATCTTCTTTCCAATGCCGTAAAATTTACCAATACCGGATTGATAAAAATGCAGGCTTTTGTAAAGGAAGTGGGAACAAACAGGGTAACAATGTTTTTCGAAATTAAAGACTCGGGTATCGGCATTACCGCGGAGCAGATAAAAAAAATATTTGAACCTTTTATACAGGCAGAGACAGGCACGACGCGGAAATTCGGCGGCTCCGGGCTGGGACTTACAATTTCAAAAAACATAATCGAAATGATGGGCGGTACGTTAAATGTAGAAAGCACGCCCGGCGTAGGCAGCAAATTCAGTTTCGAGATTACCTTTGACGCGGTTGAAACGCACGCTGACGACGCTGTTTCCAGCCGCATCATTTTCAATGATATGGAAAAACCCGCGTTTGAGGGCGAGATTTTGTTATGCGAAGATAATATAATGAACCAGCAGGTAATATGCGAACATCTTGCGCGGGTAGGCATCAAAACAGAAGTGGCGTCAAACGGCAAACACGGAGTGGAAAAGGTTAAAACGCGCAAACGCAAGAGCGAAAAGCAATATGATTTAATTTTCATGGATATACACATGCCGATTATGGACGGTCTGGAAGCGGCTTCCATCATTTCCAGAACCGCTCCTGAAATTCCGATAGTCGCCATGACAGCTAACATAATGTCAAATGACAGGGATATCTACATATCAAGAGGCATGTGTGACTGCGTAAGCAAACCATTCACATCGCAGGAATTATGGCGGTGTCTAATGAAATATTTTAAACCTTTAAAATGGCAGAAGGAAAACGCGGATGCGCGCGAACAGGCTGATAATGAACTGCGTCAAAAACTTATAAATAATTTTGTGTTAAACAACCGCGATAAATACAATGAAATAAAAAAAGCGGTGGACGAAAATGATATAGAACTCGCGCACAGGCTGGTACATACCCTGAAAAACAACGCAAGCCAGCTTGATAAAATACTTTTGCAAAAAGCGGCTGAAGAAGCGGAAAACTGCCTTAAAGACGGAATAAACCGCATAAAACCTCAGCATCTTGAAACTCTGGAAAATGAATTAAATATTGCTATTGCGGATCTTACGCCTCTTGTAAGCGAAACAAATCTTGTAATAGCGGAAGAGCTGCAAGACGCCGAAGCCGCGCGCAAAACGCTTGAAATACTGGAACCGCTGCTGCAAAAAAACGACATTGAATGTTTGTCATTAATCGACAAATTAAAACTGATACCGGGCAGCGCAGAATTAATTACGCAGATCGATAATTTTAATTTTAAAGCCGCGTTAAAATCGCTTAACAGGCTGAAAAAGAAAATTCCAGGGCGATGAAAAAAGACTCGCATTAAGAGCTGCCCTTGAAAACAACTTTTGTATTATATATAATAAAACTGAAAAAAGTCTTTGCCTTTCCTCTCATGGAGTCTTTAGTGGAATTTACAACTGATAATGTAATACCTTATTTTCAGCCGATCCTCTGCGCCGCTTCGAATCAAATTTATTCTTATGAAATACTGGGGCGTTTTTTGGAGAATGACGGAAATGCAAAATCGTTAGGTGCATTTTTTTCCGACCCGCGGACAACCCATGACGAGGCGTTAAGGGTGGATCGGATTGTCAGAAGAAAAGCCCTGGAAAAATACGCGCAGGAAAAAAGAAACGAATACTTGTTCATTAACATCCGCCTTGCATGGCTTGATAATTTTGTGGACAACCCGAAAGACATGCCGACAATTAATTGGGCAAGGGAATTGGGAATAGACCTTAATAAAATCGTAATAGAAATTACAGAAGAGGAATTTAACGCAAGGGACGCGCATATAAATATTTTATCCTATTATAAAAACGCCGGATGCAGAATCGCGCTTGACGATTACGGAAAAAACGCAAGTAATATTGAAAGGCTCGCGTTTTTACAGCCTGACATTATAAAAATAAATATTGATTATATTCACAAAAGCGAAGACTCTCATCATTTTCGAAAATATCTAAAATCTTTGGCGGCGTTCGCCGAAGCTGTCGGAATAGAGGTTTTATACGAAGGAATCGAAACGCCAAAGCAGCTTGAAATCTGTTTGTCGTCAAGAGGAAGGCTTTATCAGGGATATTTAATCGCCTATCCGCAGGCTTCAATGAAAGATGCGGAGGTTAATCACAATGTTTTTTCCGCCGCTGCGAATGACGCGTATAAAAAGCAGTACAAAAGAACCATGCGCACGGATTTACTAAAAAGTTATCTGGATTCAAAAGTAGGATATTTTCTTTTGGAGAATCCCTCCTTTTACACTAAAGATGATATCGATAAATATCTGTCTAAACTATGTGAGGATATACCGGCGGTTATACGAATTTATCTTTGTAACGAACAGGGCGAACAGATTACAAATAACTTTGAATGGAACTGCGGAGAAATAAAATACAACGGATACCTGGGACACAACTGGGCATGGAGAGGTTATTTTCATGAAGCGATGGCTGTTTTTATTTCGGGAAAAAAAAGCGGACTTTCAACAGCATACCGTGATTTTACAACCAAGAAAAAGATTTTTACCTACTTTTACGAGCTTACACCAGATATTTATCTTTTTGCCGATATAAACAGGATGCCGGTAATTTTTAATTGATCATACCATACTCTTGACCAGCCTTGTAATTTCCTGTATAAATAAGGCTGAACAAGGGCGTTCATCAAATAACAAGGAATTAACAGGCTGAGTTTGCCGGTATTTATCCCTTGCTGTCTGGTGAACGCTTTTTTTGAGGAGACAATATGCAGCGAGAAGGGCAGGTTAGAATTCCGTCAGGCTGCGCTATTTCCGGAATTATCAACAAATCGGGAAGGCGCGTCAGCGGCGAGGCGATTATCAGTTCAATTTCCGTGATGCACGACCGCTCGAACGGTTTGGGAGGCGGATTCGCGGCTTACGGGATTTATCCTGAGTACAAGGATTTTTACGCATTGCACATTTTTTACGATTCAACGCCGGCAAAAAAAGAGTGCGAGGAATTTCTGGAAAGACACTTCGATATTATAAACCTGTCAAAAATACCGGTTCGCAAAATTAAGGAAATTACCGACGAGCCTTTGATCTGGCGCTACTTCGTTACGCCTCTTCCGACCAAACTTGCGGACAGTCAGCTTGACGAGCGCGAGTTTATTGCAAAACACGTGTTCCGCGTAAACACCGGCATTAACGGCGCTTATGTTTTTTCTAGCGGCAAGGATATGGGCTGTTTTAAAGCTGTCGGTTTCCCCGAAGATGTCGGACGTTTTTACAAACTGGAAGATTACGAAGGCTGGTGTTTTACAGCTCACGGACGTTATCCGACAAATACTCCCGGCTGGTGGGGCGGAGCGCATCCGTTCGCTCTCCTCGATTATTCTGTTGTGCATAACGGCGAAATTTCTTCTTACGACGCGAACCGCCGCGCCATAGAAATGTACGGCTACAAATGCACTCTTCAAACAGATACCGAGGTTATCACATATATTATCGATTATCTCCACAGAAAAGTAGGTTTAACATTTAACGAAATCGCTTCCGTTATAGCGGCTCCGTTCTGGCAGACAATTGGAAGAATGTCGCCCCATGAAAAAGAAGCTCACGAATATTTGCGCGTAATGTTCGCAGATCAGCTTATCACAGGACCTTTTTCGATCCTTGTAGGTTTCGACAACGGCTGCGGAGAGAGAGGCTTGATGGCTTTAAACGACAGATTAAAACTTCGCAGCATGGTTGTCGGAGAAAAAGACGATACTGTTTACATCGCAAGCGAAGAAGCCGCCATCAGAATAATCGAACCGGATCTTGATAAAGTTTGGGCTCCAAAAGGCGGGCAGCCGGTGATTGTTCAGGCTGATGAGAGGAGCTAGGAATGTGCAGCTTGAAAACACAAACGGGAAAAAATCAATTAAAAATTAAAAGCGAGGTTTTATAAACATGCCTGTTAATTATATTTACCCTGATTATGAAATTTCCAGAAATTACGACAGATGCATTTGCTGCAGGGCTTGCGAGAGGCAGTGCGCGAATGAAGCGCATGAATTTATTGAAGACGCGAATAAAATGACATGCGATGATTCAAAGTGCGTTAACTGCCACCGCTGCGTTTCGCTGTGTCCGACGCGCGCGCTTAAAATCATAAAAAGCGGCAATACATATAAAGAAAATGTCAACTGGAGCGGCAAAACCATAAACGAAATTTATCGTCAGGCGGAGTCAGGCGGCGTTTTGCTTTCCAGCATGGGCAACCCTGAAGATTATCCGATTTATTTTAACAAGATTCTGCTCAACGCGTCGCAGGTAACAAATCCTTCGATTGATCCCCTGCGCGAACCTATGGAAACAAAAGTTTCGTTAGGCGCAAAACCGCAGCATATTGAACGCGGCGCAGACGGCAGACTGATAAACAATCTGCCGCCTCAGCTTTCTCTTTCCATGCCGATAATGTTCTCCGCGATGAGTTACGGCTCCATCAGTTACAATGCGCACGAAAGTCTCGCGCGGGCGGCGGAAGAGACGGGCATTCTTTACAATACAGGCGAAGGCGGACTTCATGAAGATTTTTACCGCTACGGAAAAAATACAATTGTGCAGGTCGCATCAGGCAGGTTCGGCGTTCATCCTGAATATTTAAACGCCGGCGCGGCAATCGAAATAAAAATGGGGCAAGGCGCAAAACCAGGCATCGGCGGACATTTACCGGGAGCGAAAATTGTAGGTGACATTTCGCGCACAAGAATGATACCGGAAGGAACAGACGCCATCTCCCCTGCTCCTCATCACGATATATATTCAATAGAAGATTTGCGTCAGCTTGTTTTCTCCTTAAAAGAAGCGGTTGAATATAAAAAACCTGTAATTGTAAAAATCGCCGCGGTTCACAATGTCGCAGCCATCGCAAGCGGCATAGCGCGAAGCGGCGCGGACATAATTTCGATTGACGGTTTTCGCGGCGGCACAGGCGCGGCTCCCACACGCATAAGAGACAATGTCGGCATCCCTATCGAACTTGCGCTTGCAAGCGTAGACAAACGTCTTCGCGACGAAGGCATCCGCGATAATGTATCGATTGTTGTAGGCGGCAGTATTCACTCAAGCGCGGATGTTGTTAAAGCCGTCGCTCTCGGCGCGGACTGCGTTTACATCGCTTCAAGCGCTCTAGTTGCTCTCGGCTGCCACCTCTGCAGAAGCTGCCACGGCGGCAAGTGCAACTGGGGCATCGCGACTCAAGTGCCGGAACTCATCAAACGCCTGAATCCTGACATCGGCTACAAACGCCTTGTAAATCTTTTGACAGCGTGGCAGCACGAGATAAAAGAAATGATGGGCGGCATGGGCATCAACTCGATCGAAAGTTTAAAAGGCAACAGGGCAATGCTGCGCGGCGTAGGCTTAAACGAAAAAGAGCTTGAGATATTGGGAATAAAACACGCAGGCGAGTGAGGCTTACGCTTTTACATCAGTGTAACTTACAACCTCGCATCCGCGTGCTGTGAAAAGTTCTTTTGTTTTCTGCTCCGTTTTTTTTGTTCCTCCGCCGGCTGATACCATGACGATTTCAATTTTTTTGCCTGACGGAATAAGCTCGACAATATTGTTAAACGCGGGCGCAGGATGGCTTGCCCACACAGGAGCCATGATTATAATTTTCTCATAACCTGATAAATCGGATGCAGCCGGTTTTATCTTTGTCTTTTTTCGTCCTATCGCTTTAGGCGCTCCGCTAAAAAAAGCGCCAAACCCTGACGGTCTTTTAACTTCTGTTATTTCCTCGATGTCTGCCCCTGTTTCACCTGCTTTTTGCGCGGCAAGCGCTTTTGTTTTTCCTGACCAGGAATAGTACAATATAATGGTTTTCATTCAAATTACCTCCGAACAATTCCATTATAATTCATAAATTGGAGTTATTGAACAATATTTTTGAGTTGCCGGAAAGTTTATTCGCCGGAAAAATTATCGTCTTAATTCATCCGCCTTTTTATGAGCTGTGTTTATAACCGCCTGCGCCTGGTTTTCGCCTTCCTGTTCAAGTTTTTTGGCGCTTGCCTCGCCTTCATTGCGCAATAAATCAGCCGCGTTTTGAGCCAGCATTCTTTGAACCATGTTTGCGCCCGCGTCGTTTATCAGTTTATCCGCCGCGGCATTAGCTTCTTTTCGCACTGTATCAGCGGCTTGTTTCGCGCCGCTGCGGATATTTTCAGCCTGATTCTCTGCTTCAGCCAGCAGATGCTCTATCTGCCGGTTTACCTCTTCGCTTACCTGGGCTTTGACTTCATCAACTCTATGCGTTATTGTCTCTGTTACCTGATCCCTAAGCGCGTCTGTAATTGTGCCTGCCATATCAGCCATGCTCAGATTAATATCAGGATCGTTCGCATGACCTCTTATATAACCGGTTAATTTTACTTCGTTTAAATTTGAGCCTCCGGAGATTCTGCTTAAAAGACCGGATGCCCCGGAACCAATAACAGAAACAGGCATAAAGACGTCCACTCTGTAATTAACCGTCATATCAAGACCTTGATCGCCTTTTATTTCCAATCTGGCGGATTGTATCTTAAATACTATCGGATCTTCTATATACAGCCGCCCGTTTTTAATTTCAAATCCAATATCAATATTACCTAAAGCAGGATTGCGCCAGCTTTCGTTTTTAATAATATCCGCAACCATTCCAAAAAGTTTTGAATTATGTATTTCCAGATTATTTGTCTGGAGCCTTCCTTTTGAATTTACTGTATCCAAATCGGGCGAAAGATGTTCGGTTAATACGCTGTACAGGGTAAGCACAGATGACACTTTGCCGGTATAGTTCTGTGGTTCTGGCAGTATTTTTTCCAGAAATGAAAATGATGCGAGCGCTGAACTTATATCAAACTGGTTAATGTTCATGGCGAAATCAATAAACGGAAGCTCCATGTTCTGAGTATTGTATTCGCCGTTTAAAATCAGGCTTCCCTCCAGCAGGTTCATGCCGAGATTTCGCATATCTAATTTTCCGTCTCTCACCGTAACTGCGCCGGCTGTATTTGTTATGGAGAGTTTGTCAAAGAGAATGTTTCCGATATTTACAGTCAGCGCGAAGTCGACATTTTTGGGAACTTCAATTACGCTTAACTGCCCTTTTTCTTCCTTTACTGTTTCTTCTTTATCTTTTTTCCCGCCGTCCATAAATTCATTTAGATTGATATTATTGGATATTAACGCGAGAGTTCCTTTCACTGTTTCATTTTTAAATATGAAAGGAATAAAATTTTCCAATAAGCCGTTTAAAGAAATGTCAGAACTTCCTGTAACAACATCGAGACTGGCAAGCTCAACATACCGGGGAGTAAAGTTAAGCTGCAGGTTTGTAATCTGCGCTCCCTGCGGAAAATCAGGGCTTTCAAAATCAAAACCCGTTAATTTTAAATGTCCTTCCGCCTGAAAATCTTCGTATTGTTCATTTTGAAGCGTAGATAATCTTCCAGCCAAAGTTATATCACATTCCAGCAATCCGTTCAAAGTTATGTCTTCCAATGGAATAATATCGGTTATGGATTCGACATCTATTTTCCCCGCGAATCTCGCGGAAACCTGCATGTCGCTTTCAGGCGTTTTTACATGAGCTTCCGCGTAAAAAGGATTGCCTGCTATCTCAAAACTGAATCTGTCAACATCAGCCGTTGTGCGATCAAATACTTCTCCGTCATAATGCGCTCTAAGCGCGATATTGATTCTATTAACAGATTTGGGAAGGTCAGGATAACTGAACATCGCGTTATCAACAGTCAGATTAACATCAGCGCTCGGCATCGTATCCTTGCTGTATGTTCCTTTTATTCCGCCGTTTAAAGCAAGGCTTCCTGTTGTTTTTATATTATGAAAATCATTCATATAAACAGCGGGGACAAGTGAGAGCAGGTCTTTAAAATCCGTTCTTTCTGCCGCGAATCTGACATCCGCGATAATATCGCTCCCCCTTATTCCCGCGGAGCCGTCAAATTTTAAAACAATTTCATTTAAATTGAATCTGTTGTCTTTAATTACAAAATCCATGTTTTTTAAATCGGCGGCTATTTGAGAATCAAATCCTAGACTCGCCTTGTTCGCCATTCTGATGCCGCTCATCCAAAAATCAATACCGTCAATTGCAAGCTTCAATTTTAAATCGACATTTTCTTTTTTCATATCGCCGTGCAAAATAAAATTCAGCGCATCGATTTGCGCACTCATTTTATTTTTTTCGTCGCGGAAGGAAGCTTCCATATTGCGAATTTCAAATTTGTTTAATCCCACTTTAAACTTAAACGGGTCTGATTCTTTTTTATCCGCGTCAGGAATTTTCGGCTCATGAGCTCCTGTCTCAGAGGTCTCTTTTTTATCTTCGCCTGTTTTTACAATATTCCAGTTTGCGCTTCCGTCTTCCAATATGATTCCGTTAAGACGCACGCGTTCCAGCAATATGGATTTAACTTCTATATTATCCATTTTGATCACGCTGATAATATCTACAGTTACGCTGAAACGTTCCAGCGCCGCCAGCAGTTCGCCTTCAAACTCGTTTAAACCTGTTACTTCCAATCCGTCAAGACCGATATAGGCGTTTGGAAAATTACGAATAAAAGAAAGTTTTAAATCCTTAAAATCTACTTTAGCCAGCAATATCCTGTTTAATTCGGTTTTAGCAAGTTCCATTAATTGATTTTTAAAAAGCATCGGGGCGGCAAGCAGTATAATAAAAATTCCAGATATGGTACACAGGAATGTTATTAAAATTCGTTTCAAAATTTTTAAATTTTTTATCATTTCGATACCTCTTTTTTATATTGTATGACAGTTTTAAAAAAAAAGGTATATATAAATCAAAACAGAGGCTGTTTTATCTTAAAAATCAAAAAAATTTACAATTCCTGTTTCCAGTGAATATTTAGCTGCAAGAAGACGCACCGCTCCCTGCGAAACGGCTTTTGAAATATTTTCGTTAGCTGCAATTTTTGACAGCGTATAACGGATGTTTTTATCTTCTATTTCGCTGATATCGCCTTTTAAAAATTCCAGCTCGCAGCAGCAGCGGATTTCATTTAATACCGCGTTCAGATTCGGACTGTAATCCTTGCCGCTTACCGCAGCTTTAACGGCGCCGCACTGCTGATGACCCAATACGACTACAAGCGGCGCGTACAATGCGTTTACCGCATATTCCAAAGAACCTATCTCGTAAGTGCCGACGACATTACCTGCGGTGCGGACAATAAATAACTCTCCTGGACCTGCGTTAAAAATCAATTCGACAGGTACGCGTGAATCAGAACAGCCTACAATAACAGCGTAAGGTCTGTGTTTATTTGTAACAGGGTATTGCGCATATCTTCATTCACGCAAAATTGGCATTCCGCTCCTGAGGCATAACGGATATTTCCTTCTTTTAGACGGTTTAAAGCTTGTTCCGGTGTCATGTATTTATTATATATAAAAACCAGCAGTATTCAAGCCCGTCACGCTTGACTAATATAATTTTTTATAATACAAATAATTAAGAACAAAGGCGTTCATCTTGCCGCAAAATCCATAGAAAAACACAAGATACAGCGGCTGGTTGAGCGCCTTATTTTTTGGAGGAAACAATGTCAGAGAAAATACTTTACGAGGGCAAATCAAAAATTGTGTGTCAGGGACCGGACAGCGAAAGTTACATTATGCGTTATAAAGACACAGCGACCGCATTTAACGGCGAAAAAAAAGAGGAGCTTGCCGGCAAGGGTAAATTAAATTCCGCAATCTCAAATTTGATTTTTGAGTATCTGGAAAAAAACGGCATTGAAACTCACTTAATAAAAATAATTGATGATACATCCGCTGTTGTAAAAAAAGCCGAGATCGTCATGGTTGAGGTTATCGTAAGAAATGTCGCCGCAGGAAGTTTTTCAAAAAAATACGGCGTTGCCGAAGGAACTGCTCTTAAAAATATTACTACCGAATTCAGCCTGAAAAGCGATGAGCTTGGAGACCCGATGATAAACGACAGCCAGATTACGGCTATCGGTATCGCGACAGCGGACGAACTTTCGCACATGAGACAGCAGGCTTTAAAAATAAATGAGCTTTTGTGCGCGCTGTTTTTAAAAATGGGAATTAAACTTGTTGATTTTAAACTTGAGTTTGGAAGGACAAACGGAAAAATTATTTTGTGCGATGAAATATCTCCGGATTCCTGCAGATTCTGGGATGCCGCCACAAATAAAAAACTCGATAAAGATGTTTTCCGCCGCGACCTCGGCGACGTGCTTGAAGGTTACAGGGAAGTTTTAAAGAGACTGAATCTCCTCGAGATTAAGAATGTCTAAAGACGATACATCTTCGCGGTACGAAAATCCTTTATGCAAAAGATACGCAAGCGAAGAAATGCAGCGTATCTTTTCCGATGATTTTAAATTTTCCACATGGCGCAAGTTATGGATCGCTCTTGCCGAAAGCCAAAAAGAACTGGGACTGAACATCACCAGCGGACAGATCGAAGAAATGAAGGCGAACATTTTTAATATCAATTATGAAACTGCCGCCAAATACGAAAAAGAAATCAGACATGATGTTATGGCGCATATTAAAGCGTTCGCCGATCAATGCCCGAAGGCTGCGCCGGTAATTCATCTGGGCGCTACTTCCTGTTATGTCGGCGATAATACCGACATAATCGTACAGCGCGCTGCCCTGCTTCGCGTTAAGAAACTTTTGTTAACTGCCATCGACAAACTTTATCAATTTGCCGAAAAACACAAAGGCCTGCCGTGTCTTGCCTACACTCATTTCCAGGCGGCGCAGCCCGCGACAGTCGGCAAACGCGTTACATTATGGATGCAGGATCTGCTCTTCGATCTTGAACAGCTTGAGTTTGCGCATAACAATTTAAAACTGCTCGGCTGCAAAGGCACAACAGGAACCTGCGCAAGTTTTCTTTCGCTTTTCGACGGCGCTCACGAAAAAGTAAAAACGCTGGAAAAAATGATTGCAGAAAAAATGGGCTTTGACAAAATATACGCGGTAAGCGGTCAGACATATTCGCGGAAAGTTGATTACTACACCCTGTCTGTTCTGTCCGGTATCGCGCAGAGCGCTTACAAGTTTTCAAACGACATCCGTCTGATGTCGCATTTAAAAGAAGTTGACGAGCCGTTTGAATCGGGACAGGTAGGCTCCAGCGCAATGGCGTACAAGCGCAATCCAATGAGAAGCGAACGCATCGCTTCCCTTGCGCGTTTTGTAACAGTGGACGCTTTAAATCCCGCGCTGACATCAAGCGCGCAGTGGTTTGAGCGCACCCTTGATGACTCCGCGAACAGGCGCATCGTTATTCCCGAAGCGTTCCTCGCGGCAGACGCAATCCTCATGCTGATGATAAATATCGCAGACGGTCTTACCGTTTATCCCAAAATAATAGAAAAACATTTAAACGAAGAGCTTCCCTTCATGGCGACAGAAAATATTTTAATGCACTGCGTAAAAAAAGGGGGCGACAGACAGGCGTTACACGAAAGAATCCGCCTGCACTCCGTAGAAGCCGCGAAACAGATAAAACTTAACGGCGCGGAAAATGATTTAATAAAACGCATAGCGCAAGACGCGTCTTTCGGCGTAACGCACGAAGAGCTAAACAACCTGCTGTCCGCCGAACAATTTACAGGAAGGGCAAAAGAACAAACCGAAGAATTTTTAAGCGAAACGCGGAAGATACTAGACGCCAACAAGGAATTTTTGGGTGCGGAAGCTAGCATATCGGTTTAAAATTAAGACATCATTTGATATATGGTTAACCTAACCGCCGATATGCCGCCTGCACACAGCCTTGGCGGCTAGGATGGCTGAAAGAATAACACGGGTTTAGTGACGAGTCCGCTTGTTTGTTCAGGCAGCTGTGCTGTATTTTTCATTGATAATTTTTACACATTGTTTTAGCTAAGCGGATTCACACACAAATCTTTTATAAACGCAGCCATAGACGCCGCCAAGTCTGTGCGCAGGCGGCATATTGGCGATTAATTAACAAATAATTTATCTGTTTGCATATTTATTTGTATACCAATCACCAATATGGCGTACGCGGAAAGTCTTGGTGGCGTCTATGGCTGCGATAACAATAGTTGTGTTACCAAGTCCGCTAAGCGTTGATATTGTAACAAAGATACATATTTTAAACGCCGTATAGCTGCCTAAGCGAAGTAGCGGACTCGTCAAAAAACACTGTTAAAAACCCTGCCATTTAGCCAACAAGGATTTCCGCGTATGCCATATTGGTGTTTATGTTATAAAATTTAAAATAGATAGGTTTTTAACACATTTCAATAATTGTTTTTTTTATTTTTCCGTAAAAATCCGAATTTATAACCTGCGGAAATTTGAATCATGTAGCGTCGGTATTCCAGCGGAATGTTTAAGGACGGAACTAAACGCGAATTAAAAAAATCCATTGTGAATCTGGGATCGATGGTTATAAAACCGGGACCTGCTTTTACTCCAAATTGAAAACCCGCAAACCAGGATAACATCGACGGCACAGAGGTCTGCATCATCGAAATATTATAGGAGACACCTCCGTAAGGCTCCAGTAAATAATAATTCGCCGGTTTAAATACAAATTTTATCGCTACAGGAATTTCCAGAACCAAATCGCGGTATTCACTGTTGGACATTAAAATCCAGTCCTGCGCGAACTGCAAGCCTGCGCTGATCGCCATAAAATCAAGAAATTGAAACTCCGCTTCTGCTCCAAACCCGAAATTCAGCATGTAAACAGATTCTATATCGTTTCTGTAAATGCGCGGAGCCCATGTTACTCCGGCTCCCGCAAAAAGCCAGCTGCTGCGCCTGTCATCATCCTGAACAATATCGGGAATCGCCGAAAGCATGTTATAAACCATTATGGAAACCATTCTGTTTACTTCGCCTGTTATTTGGCTGTAAAGAATATACTGCCAGCTTACAGCTTCATTCGTCGCGGTATTTATTAATTCAAGATAAAAAATATATTCGGGAGATATGTCGATTGATATTTCATGATCTATCTTTGAATGAAAAGAACATTCCTCTTCCGTATCATGATAGCAGACAAAATACTCGATACTGCCGCTAAGAATATAATCGCTGGTTCTTATTGATTTTACAACCGCGCAGAATTGAGCGGTAACTTCGTATGAAAGCTGTTTATAAAAATAGGAATTATCCTCTGCGGCGCCTTCTCCGGAAATCGGCAAAACAAAAATTTTAGCCTCGCGGAAATTCTGCGCACAGATATTAAACGAAGCAAGAATAAAAAAAAATGAAATTAAAGTTTTTTTCACTTAATTAATCCAGCCACTTTATTCCGGCAAAATCGTAGCCCTCTCCCGGGTCGGAAAAATTTCCCTGTACTTCGATTGAATATTCGTCTGTTTTATCAACATAGGTGCCTTTAACTTTGTATCTTCCGGGAATCGCAAAAGGAAAATAGTCATCTACTTCTTCATTTACTTCAGCGCCGACAAGTCCAATCGTAGAAATAATCTCAATTGTTAAGGATGGATCAAACGGATCAATCTTTTGAAGCGGTCCGTTATCTGCAATATATACAGTAAAATCGGAACCTCGATCAAATTTATTATCAAAAATTGATTCCAGAGAATATAACTGACGGTTTGGTTTTAATAAAATAAAATTATTTGTACTTTCGCCGCTGCCTCCGACAAAACCTCCGACAGGCTGCTGGCAGCCGGTATAAACACATATTGCGAGAATAATAATTACTATTGTAAGTAATTTGTTCATACTAACTGCTCTCTGCCTGCCGGAATATTCATTCATTATTAATTCATATCAACAATTATGTCATTCAAAGCTGATGTGGCTGAAATAATTAATATAGAACCTCCCGAACTGTTAATAGTGCTGTTATCAAGATGAGCTACATCGATCCCGGGTCTTACAAACCATTTTTGCGCAAGAACAGGAGGATTAGAACTACTATTTGCGGTTGTAACGGCAACAACAGGAATACTAAAATAGAAAGCAGATGCGCCTTCAGCTCCGGCATTTACAGTAATTTCGATTTCAATTGGATTGGCAAGCGCAGTGCCAGCTGTTAAACCTTTAATTTCGCCGCTAAATTTACCTGCATTCCATCCATTAATCAAACGACGTTCTTGACCATTTGACAATAAATACACTGGTTCTATAGGCTGAAACCCTTCTTTCCATGTATTCGGGTCAGCAGTGTTTAAGCTGACAACTATTATACCGGGAAGAGCATCTGCAATAGGAAGTGCAGTGGTGCTGGTGGTGGCTAGAGTATAATTAGTAGTTACAGTTGTATCAGAGGCAACAGGAGTATCAGAAAGTGAATGTGCTGTTACATTTAATGGCACAGCAGTTGTACCAAAATTAACTTGAGCATTCGTAGTACCGTTAATTGTAAAACTTGAAGACCCAGATACAGTATTGCCACTCAATGCGGCTAAACCAAAAGTTACGCTTTTTGTTGATGCACTAATATTAGCGCCATCTACGCCGTCAACTTGAATAATTTTACCTACTGCAAGAAGAGTAACTTCATTACCGACTTTTCTACCAACAAACATTGCCGCATTTCCTTCGTTACTACTTAAATTTGCTCCGCCTGTTTGTCCGTAGTCAATTGGAGTAGCATCTGAACCGCGGAGAACGCCAGTAATGCTCATTGCTTTGCCTCTTTCCCATGATGCTCTGGCAATTGTTTTGGTTGGATCTCCTGCCTCAAAAACTACCTCAATAAAGTTATAACCTTCTTGCGCAATAGCCAATGAAAGGGCGCGGCCGTTTTCTTCGGCATCTCCGTAACCTTCAAGGTTAAGTGTTACACGAGATCCATCTGTGGAATATACGGCAAACGGGATAATATTGTTTGTTGAACCAGTGGGCGCCAGATCGCAGGAAACGACGGACAGCGCAAGCAGCGCCGCAAGAACAGGCACAATCATCAATTTTTTTAACATATTTTTCTCCTTTACTTTGCACTTACAAAGATTTTCCTTATATATGTAACGGTCCTGATAGTGAGCCTTCGGATCAACAATCCGAATTTTCGGCTTTTCCTTCATGACCATATAAGAGGCGGTTGTTATGGGGGGGGGG
>JGI24695J34938_10001342_pt1 | contig 21254 bp, 12 predicted proteins | sample TergutCo191P3_FD_34938 | JGI IMG/M metagenome (IMG submission 34938)
CTGTAAAATGAAGTTTTTCGCTTTTCAGGTAACGTGAAGCGGGACAGTTTTCGCTGTACGCGGAAAAAATCAACCCGCCGCCGGATGCTCCTGCTTTTATTATCACCAGCGCTTTTCCGAGTGACGTATAAACGCGGGACAGATCAAAACCCAGGCTGTTATTCAAATCCGGCGAAGACGCTCCCATTATTTTTCCGTCTCCTTCCAGAGAAAAACCCAGAAGCAGATCTTCTACAGGATTGATAACGCCGTTTTCATCTGTGATACAGACTTCTATATGAGCGATACCGCAGGGCGCGATTGTCTTTTTATCAGCTTTTAATTTGATGACGGCGGGAGCTCCCGCGGTTTTCATTTCGCATAACGCCGCTTCCCTGCCGTCCTTAAAACCGATAACTTTTAATTCGCCGCTTTTGTAATCAAACGGCCATTCTATTATTCCGTTTTCAAAATCAACAGGTCTGCGTCTTCCGGTTTTTTTGCCGTTTATCCAGAGTTCCGCTTCATCGCAGTTGGTATAAACAGCGGCTGTAACAATACGCTGCTCAAAATGACTCAGATTAAGATGGGAAGCTGTGTACGGGAAATTCCAGCGGCCGCGCGCGTAATTATTTTTTTGTGTGTTATCATAAAAACACAGATGGATAACAGGTTCATCTGACCATAAACTTTTTCTTAGCCACGCCTGATCTTTGTAAAAGCCGCAGATATCGAGACTGGCTCCTGTCCAGCCTTTCGCGGGCCATGAGGCTTCGCCGAAATAATCTATGCCTGCCCAGATAAACTGTCCCAGAACATTGTCATCTTCCTGCACGTAACGCCACGGGTTCTTCTTTGTAAAATCCTCAAAACTATGAAGGCTGCCTGAATAATATTCGTAGCACTCGGTGCCGATAATTGGTTTATTAATCGCTTTGGAATAATACGGATACCACGGCTCATGATAATTAAGACCGAGCACATCAACATGTTCCGCGATACGGCTTGTTATTTCGACATGTTTTTCAGGGGGGGCCCCAAGAAGATCGCGGGGCGTTTTTTCCGTTACGTGAGGTGAAAGAGCGACAGTCACAGGCCGGTCGTCCAGAGTTCTGATATAATCACATAACATTTTTTCTATCCTGAGCATTTCCGCTGATCCCTGATTCTCAACTTCATTTCCGGCGCTCCAGCAGAACACAGAAGGATGATTGCGGTCTCTTAAAATAAACCCGCGAAGATCGTTCTGCCAGTTATCATCAAATATTTTCTCATATGCAAGCGATTTCCATCTGTCAAAACATTCATCTATCACATAAAAGCCGAGCTCATCGCACAGATCAAGAAACTCCTCAGCCTGAGGGTTGTGGCTTGTTCTTATTGCGTTGCATCCCATGCTTTTTAAAATGTTCAGCCGCCGTCTCCACGCGTCCTTGTAAAACGCGGCTCCTAACACGCCGCAATCGTGATGAAGACAGACGCCTTTTAATTTCTTGTTTTTTCCGTTTATATGAAAGCCTTTACGCGCGATTAGTTCGATTGCGCGTATGCCAAAATTAACTTCCTTTTTGTCTGTAACCTCCGCCGTGCCGCCAGAGACAACCGCGTGAGCCCGGTAAAGCTCAGGATTATCATCGCTCCAAAGTTCGGGGCTGCTGACGGAGAAACAATGCTCTAATTCCGCCTCTGACTGCGGCGATAATTTAAAATCAATTTTTTTACTGTCTGTCTCCGCGCCTTTCGGATTGATTAATGCAAAACTCAATGTTGAGTTTACTTCCGTGGTTGATGTGTTTTCGACAGACGCGGTAACTTTTACCTGCGCGCAGCCGTCTTTTCGCAGGGAGGTTTTTACGCCAAGTCCCCATGTTTTAAAATGAAGCTGAGGAACCTGCCGCAGGTATACATCGCGGAAGAGACCTGCTCCTGAGTACCAGCGATCAGGCACATCACTGCCGTTATCAAGACGAATAGCTATAAGATTTTTTTCGGCTCTGACAAAAGAACTGACGCGTAATTCAAAACTTGTATAACCGTAAGCGTGCGCGCCGGCTTTTTTGCCGTTTATATAAATTTCCGCGTTACGGTACGCGCAGCCAAAGTAAAGATAAATTTCTTTTCCGCTGGTGTCACTTAACGTAAATTCTTTTCTGTACCAGCCGGTATTTTTCCATGTAAAAAAACCCTGCCGGCTCTGCAGTGACCACGGCTCTTCTATTCCTTTATCAAAAGGAAGATGAATTACCCAGTCATGAGGGAGATCAACGCGCTCCCAAGTCCTGTCATTGTAATCTTCCTGTTCGGCGTTTTTTGGATCTCCTAAAAGGAATTTCCAGTCCTGATTGAATAACTGCATTGCCTCTCCTATGGTGTTAGACACCAAGTGCTGGACACCTATGGTGCCGGACACCAAAAAAATCGGCTTGTCTTAAATCTGTCAGATCTAAAACAAGCCGTTTTACTAATCCGCGTTAAGGCATTACCTTGGCCACAAACGCGCTCTTTCGTCCATTATTTCCTGCGCGCCGGATTGCAGGTAATCTCTCATGCCCGCGTCCCAAACGCTGTCAAACTGCGCTGTAGTCGCTCTTACCGCCTGAGCGATCAAAGCGTCAGCTTTATCTCTTAAGGTCTGACCGTATACGCCGTCCAGTGTTGTAACCGCCTGATACACTACAGGAGCGCGGCCGTTTACAGTTGACATTCTGAATGCCTCAACAATAAGATCGGGGGATGTCCCTGAATAACCTAACGCAAGAACTCTGGCGTTCATTTCCGGGCTTCCAAGTTCAATGCCGTTCATTGGTATAGTCATGTCGATATTATTCGCTGAATTCTGAATCCATTCATGACCCGCGGGCGCCGCGATAATCTGAGGAACGCCGCCTACCATATTGTGATTTATGCCTGCCTGTCCTGTCTGGAGGAAGTTGTAATTTTCAAACTTGCTGAGCCAGTTAAGATACTGCAGCGCTCCGGTCGGGTTGGCTGAGTTTGAAGGAATAAATATCCTTAAGCCTGGTTTGTCAGATACAAATTTGCGCGTAATTCCGTCCGAAGCCTGAATAGGATCAACGGGAACAAACTGAGCTCCTGAAACATTGCGCGCGAGATCGCCGTTAATATTGTTGTCTGTTCTGAAAGGATGATCCCAGTTGCCTGAATACGCGCCCACGCGGCCGGTTTTAAGCAGGTTAAAGAAATCATCCGCCACTGTCATAAGCGGGAAGTCGTTATAAATGAGCCCTTCGTTGAACCAGCGGTTAATCAGGCGCAGTCCTTCTTTATATCCGTCTACTGTGATAGGGCGGTCTGAGAAATTCTGTATCCAGAAATCCCTGTCGCTTTGATTAATATTAAAGTACGCGTATACAACTTGAGCAAATCCCCAGCGGGCGTCTGAGTCCTGTCCAAAAGGAATAACTCTGCTTCTGCCTCCGCTGCCGGGAAGCCTGTCCGCGTTATCACGGAAAGCGACAAGCGCGTCATAGAATTGCTGAGTTGTAGCAGGTAACGGAAGACCAAGGATATCCAGCCAGTCTTTACGGATAAAAATATTCCTCTGCGGATTATTTATTACGACGCTGGGTACTGAGTATACGCTTCTTGTAGCCGGATCTCTGTCCCTGTAAACCAGATCCTGTCCCTGTAATGCGGGATCAGCGCCAAGCAGTCTCTTAAAATCCGGCAGATATTGATCAATGTAAGGAGCCAGATCCAAAATGCCGCCCATTTGCCTGAATTGGGAAATCATTTCCAGGTTATAGGTGTAGCACAAATCAGGCGCGCTTCCGCTGGCCATTAAGTTGACGATATCCGTGTTTTCAGACCAGCGTCCTACAGGAATAAAAGTGACATCAAGATTCAGATCCGCCTTTACTTTCTGTTGAATCCATTTGGTCCACGCGTTGTCCGCTGCGTTAGAGCGTCCGCCGTCCATACCGCGATCAAAAATTTCAACGGTTATTGCTCCTCCGCCGACTGGTCCTGCAGGGGTCTGCTTTTTACAGCCGGTCACTGCCAGAACGGCCATTAATACAATGACCAATGCCAGTAAGATTTTTTTCATAAATTCCTCCTGAAAAATTTATTGTCTATATTATATATAGGCTATCTGACCGCTAAAAATTCTTTTAATTGTCAGATTGTCTATATATTGATCTGCTCAGCCTTTTACAGCTCCTATGGTTACTCCTTTTATGAAATACCGCTGCAGCCAGGGATAAACAATTAAAATCGGCACAGTAGCGAACATTATCGCCGCGGCTTTAATCGCGTCAGACGCGCGCGGAATTGAGCCTGCCGCGAGTTCGACTGTGGAGATATCTACCGATGCTGTATTTTGAATTAACTGCCAGAGCTTTAACTGTATCGGAACCCATTGCGGCGCCATGCTAAGATATATTAGCGCGTCCCCGAAACCGTTCCAGCGGCCAACCGCGTAAAACAGTGCGAGAGTCGCGAGTACAGGTCCTGAAAGCGGAAGGTATATCTTTACCAAAACAGTAAACGGGTTAGCTCCGTCTATCTCGGCGGACTCCCTAAGGCTGTCTGGAATGCTAAAAAAGAAGCTACGAAGTATTATCATGTTAAACACAGAAAGGCAGTTTGGGATGATTAATACCAGCGGGTTGTTCAACAGGTTTAATGATCTCATTAGCACATAATTTGGTATTGTACCCGCGCTGAAATACATTGTGAAAATGATAATTGTGTTCATAACGGTCTTTCCCCTGAGCCAGTCGTAGGTTAAGGGATAAGCGCATAATATTGTCATTGCCAGCGAGAGCAGAGTGCAAATAACTGTCAGGATTGCAGTCCACCACATTGAACGTGAAAATGAGCTGTCAAGGAAGACATACCTGTAAGATTCCAGTGTCATTCCGTAGCCGTATGTGTTATCATCCGTGTTATGGACAATAGGTAAAAAGGATACCATGCCGTTTATGACAGACTGTGAACTGCTTAACGACTGGGCGAGCAGGTTCAGCATAGGCATTAAACAAAGTAAAATTACGCCAAAGCAGATTAACGCGACAACCCAGTCTGTAGTTTTGGCTTTTTTTATTTTTACCATGTGTTTCCCTTTTTACCAGATGCCGCGTTCGCCGAACTTCTTCGCGAGAGTGTTCGCCGCGATCAGGAAAATAACGCATATTACCGACTGGAATAAGCCGATAGCCGCGGTTAATGAAAACTGGAACGATCTGATGCCCCACCTGTAAACAAGTGTTGATAACACGTCTGACACTTCCATTACCATCGTATTTGTCATTGTGTACGGGCGGTCGAACTCTATCCCCAAAATACGCCCGATGTTCATTATTAATAAAACGATTATTGTTGCTCTTATGCCTGGCAGGGTGATGTGCCAGAGTTTCCGCCAGCGCCCCGCGCCGTCAACCTCCGCCGCTTCGTACAGCTCAGGGTTAATTCCCGTTATCGCCGCGAGGTAAATAATCGTTCCCCAGCCCATTTCCTTCCATACACCGAATGTTATATATGTCGCTATCCAGTTAGCCTTGCTCATCAGGAAGTCGATAGGGCCTATTCCCAAACTCTCCACAAGAAAAAGATTTACGATTCCGGTTGTCGGCGCAAGAAGCCTTGTCGCCATGCTTGATACGATTATCCATGAGAGGAAGTGCGGCAGATAAATGACAGTCTGGGTAAATTTTTTATAGCGTTTAAAGATAAGCTCATTTAACAAAAGCGCGAGGATTATCGGGGCGGGAAAACCGACAGCAAGGTCGAGGAAATTGAGCCATAATGTGTTCCTTATGGCGAACCAGAAATCCCTGGAGGCGAACGCCCGCTGAAACCAGTCAAAACCAACCCAGTGGCTGCAGCCTGTAGCGTGGATGCCGGTTTGATCATACGGGCAGACCGGGCTTCCTGACGCCCATACACCATGAAACATATTGTAATTTTTAAAGGCGATAACGATATTTGTCATCGGGACATAACGGAAAATAACAAAGAATGTTATGGGAAGGAGCAGCATTAAATAAAGCATCCAGGAACGTTTTATGTATGAAGACACCCCGATTTTTCGCGTATTTAGCAGTTCCGGTTTTATTGTCATTACCCCATCCTGGTTTGTTTTTACAGGGAAGTTTTTCAGAAGCTGAAGTTTCCAAACAACTCATTTAATAGTAAAAATAATACCGGATATTGTCAAGTTATAAACCCGCCGGCGTGATCAATATAACACTGTGATTTATCACTAGGAATTTTATTTAAAATGATTATAATCTTAGGCAGTTGTTCTAAAAATGCGAACTAGGAATCTACGGGTTCCATGATTCGAATGTTTTGGAACAGCCTCAACTGATTAAAAAAGTGGCTGTCACTCTGAAGGATTAATAATGAAAGATTCATTGTTTTCGACCTTGATTCATTTAAAGGGGAATACGCGCGCGTGTGTTTATACAGAACCCCTTTGGGGGCTTTCAATGAATCTTTGTATGCCGTATCTATCCGTTTATATGCTGGCGTTAGGGCTGAATGATTCGCGGATAGGGCTGATTGTCAGCATCAGTTTACTGTCGCAAATTGTGTTTTCTTTTTTAAGCGGCCCGATAACCGATAAAATCGGCAGAAGATGGGCTACCGCGATTTTTGATGTGTTAGGCTGGTGCATACCCGCGCTTATCTGGTGGCGGGCGGAAAATTTTTTGTTCTTTCTGATAGCAGCGATCATCAACGGAACAAACGGAGTAACCGCGAATTCATGGACATGCCTTCTTATTGAGGACGCCGACAAGAAGCAAATAACAAGAATTTTCTCGCTTACAACAGCTTTTGGCCAGCTTTCCGCGGTCTTCGCTCCAATTACAGCGGTATTGATTTCCAGGCTGACTTTAGTTCCGGCGATACGCATATTATTTTTGAACGGTTTTATTTTAATGGCTCTTAAAATTATCATTCTCTATATTGCGTCCAGAGAAACCGGAATCGGAAAGATGAGGATCGCGGAGACAAAAGGCAAAAACATTTTCCACCTTTCCGGCGGCTACGGCGGTGTAATTAAAATGATCCTAAAGTCGCGCGGAATGGTTTTTTCGATTGTCATCGCGGCTTTAAGCTGGATAACCGGAACTATCAACAATACATTTTGGCAGATTATCGTAAACAAAAAACTTTTAGTTCCTGAAGCGGTTCTTCCTTATTTTAATATTTTTAAATCCGCTCTCGCGATCATTTTTTTGTTTTTTGTCATTCCTAAATTACTTAAGGGAATTTTAAAGATGCCTCTTGTTTTCGCGTTCTCTTCTTATCTTATCGGGCAGTCTTTGCTTATTATGATTCCTGTCGAAGGAGCTGTTAAATACCCCCTTATTCTGCTGTCGCTCGTTTTTGACGGGTTCGCGGTCGGAGCTCTCGCGATGCTCGGCGAGTCGCTGATCAATATACATGTAAATCCGAATGAGCGGGCGAGAATACTCGCAATCCGGTTTATGTTTATCATGCTGGCGACCGCTCCCTTCGGCTGGATTGGCGGCATTCTGTCCGAAATGTCAAGGAACCTGCCGTTTGTCATGAATTTGGTAATACTTGTTTTTGGCATTGTTATAACCCTGATTTATTACCGGAAAAGCAACGATCATTCCGCTGAAATTCACAGGTAACAGAATTTAACATTCCGGGAGCTATACAATTTCCGGCGTTTTTTAACCGGTATCTGCTGCTCTGGCATCTTATGATATACCGATTGAGTATGATGAAAAAATGAAAAAAAATAACAAAAAACACAGGTCTATCAACTTGTGATAGAGCAATGTGTTATATATGAATTATGAAAAACATTAAAGTAAAGAAATTCCGCTCAAGGCCGGATACCGGGATCGCAATGCCCGCTTGTGATATGGACATTCTGGATCACATCGAAAAAATCGCGGAAATTTCCAGGGAAATTGGCGTTGATAAATGCCTTTCCAAAATCGAAGCGAAAACGCATTTTGATTTTGTTACCGCGAAACTCGGTATAAGTCCGGTACAAGCGGTTATGTTTTCTCATTTTCTTGAAAGAAATCATGACTTTAATATCAAGGTTAACGAAATCGCGGATTCAGTTAAATGCGGATATATCAAAATAATTAAATACATAAAAGACTTTGACGAACTGGAAAAGAAAAGACTAATCCGGTGCAGCAGAAACAGAGGAGAAATCACATACCGTGTTCCGATTAATGTTTGGGAATCATTAAGAAAATTTAACGAACTAAAACCCGAGAAAAAAGAAAATCTTGACACGGTTGAATTATTCACTGTTATGGAGCTAATGTTTGAAGAACGTAAAAACAATGAGTTAACTTTTGACAACCTCACAACCGGACTAATTGAGTTAATCAATCTCAACAGGCATCTTGAATTCTGCAAAAAGATTGAGAGTTACAGACTTGAGGATATTGACGCGACATTGTTTATTTATTTTTGTCATTTGTTTATTAACGAAGACGATGACAATATCGGCCCTTATGATTTGGAAGGTTTGTACGAAGATAAAAACTGGTTCAACAATGTAAAAAAACAGCTAAGCCACGGACATCACAATCTTATTGAAGCTAAATATATTGAGTTTAACAATGATAATAATTATGTAGATACCAATTCATGGAAATTATCCGATAATTCCAAAAAGGATCTGTTTCCCGATTTGAAAGTTAAGGACAAAGTGAACATTAATAAAAACCTTTTACTCCATGATTCAATAACAATGAAAAAAATGTTTTATAATAAACGGGAGACAGAAGAAATTCAAAAGCTGATCTCGCTTTTACATGAAGATAATTTCAAAAAAATACAGGGCAGGCTTGACGGCAAGGGTATGAGGAAGGGATTTGCCTGTCTTTTTTCAGGAGGACCCGGAACCGGAAAAACAGAGACCGCGTATCAGATCGCGCGCGAGACAAAACGCAATATTATGAAAGTGGATATATCCGATATAAAAAGCAAGTGGTACGGCGAGAGCGAGAAAAAAATTAAAGGTATTTTTGATAACTACCGCGAAGCGGTGGAAAGCTCTGATACCGCTCCTATCCTGTTATTCAATGAAGCTGACGCTGTTATCGGCAAACGCAAGGAATTTTCCTCAGGAAGCCGCTCTGTTGATCAGACTGACAATACTATCCAGAATATTATTCTGGAGGAAATTGAAAGACTTTCCGGCATATTGATAGCTACAACAAATCTGACGCAAAACTTAGACAGCGCCTTTGAACGCCGATTCCTTTATAAAATAAATTTTGATAAACCGTCAGCGGAAAGCCGCATGGGTATCTGGAGCGCGCTGCTGCCGGATATTACAGAAGAAATGGCTTTGGTTTTATCAGAAAAGCATGAGCTTTCCGGAGGCCAGATTGAGAACATCGCCCGTAAAACCGAAGTGGACTCGATTATTAACGGAAACGCGGCCTCCCTTGATACGCTGTTAAAGTATTGTAAAGATGAAAGCCAGAACGGCTTTGCCGGGACATCAAAAAAGATCGGATTTAGAAACGGATGATGACAGTGAGCATAAACCATAAAAAGCGAATTATATTTTTTTGAATTAATCTGAAATAACTCAGCTCAAGCCCAATGAGCTGAGTATATTTCTGCCTTTTTCTACGCGGTCTTCTGTGTCGATGCCGTTCTCCTGATCAATTTTATACGCTGTGGTATTTTCTCCCTGATAAACGATAAACTGATCATGTAAACAATCAATGAAATTGTTTTTATACTGTAATTTCGCGCTGTAATTTTTATAGTAATTATCTAAAATTAATTTATCCGTATTTTCCTTAAACAGTAAATACAAATATATATTCCAGTTATAACCGTTTAACTGATACCGGTTTAGTTTTACTATTTCATATCCGTAAATATTACTGCCTTTAATATAATTCCCGTCGCCGTCAATGTTCAGATATTTATGGTATTTTACAAAATAATACCGCCAGTCTTTTATTGTGTTTTTGTCATTCAGATAATTCTCTATTATGGAGTTAAGTTTATCTTCTATATTGTCATTTTCACTGAACGATTCAAGTAATTTGTTTAAAATATTCTGCGTACGGTCAAATCCGATTCTTTGATTTGAATGATGGAATAACTCATCCCAGTTATTGTTTAACGCAGTATAAAATCTGTCATGTTTTTTCTGCGTGTAATCACCCAGGCTTAACATGGCTCTGTCTATTAAGTGTTTATCGCGGTTTTCAAATAGTACGCGGAATTTTTTAAAGTTACCGCTGTTTTCCAGCCCGATAATTGAAACGCTTCCCTTTAATAATTTGTGATCTTCTGTCTGATATAATTCGTCTTTCATATCCGGATTATTTTCGAGCCATTTTATTTTTTCGCGTTCTTCAATTTTCTGAAAATCATTATATCCGGGAGAGCCTGTTTCAGATTTGGAGATATTCTCTTTAAGTATTATTTCTTTTGATTCCGCCAGTAGCGGCTTCATTTGTTTCTGGAGAATCTCATTTTCGGAATTTTCAATTAAATTTCTGATAATCCGTATCCTTTTTATAAATTCAGCTTCTGATACAATGTTCCTGTTTTGAACATATGTATTTATTGAATACAACAGCAGCTTTCTGGTTAACGGGAATCTTGGATCGTTAAAACATTCCTTTAAAATGTTTATGTTGCTCTGAAATAATTTTACTTTATCTGTTTCATAACTGTTAATGCAAAAATATTTTGTAAAAAAACTATCAATGCTGTTTATATTTGTCCCGCACCAGCAGTCAAAAGATTTTTCAAAATATTCAATGTTTTCATTCGCGTTTGCGCAATCTTTCCCGAACAGACTGTCTATTATTTTAAACGCGTCCTTTTCCGGTTCATAGCTTTCCTGGGTTTGATACCATAATATATCGCTGATAAACTGGAAATACCTCATGAATTCGTCATCAATTATTTTGTTTGATCCCTTGTAAGGATAAAGCATATCCGCCCATGTATTATCAAATTTTTTGTATATGTCATTTGTGTATTCTTCTGAAAATAACTGCTTGATATTTTTCTCAAACTCCGCTTTTATTTGCTCAAACAATGTCAATGACTTTCCGCGGGAATTCAATTTTATATATAGCTCTTCCGGATCTCCCATGTCTTTAACCGGCAGGAAGTAGAAACTTACTTTTTTATTATCAACAAGAGACGCCCATAAATCTTTTTTATTTTTAAAGTCATCATGATTTGTTAATTTATCATGAATCGCGTCTATCATAACCAGCATGGATTGGATTGTAGGATCGCTGCGCCACTCGTACGGATACCACGGCTGATCAATAATATTTTCTGAGATTTTCTCCGAGTTAAAATCAGGAGAAAAACAAATCAGTTTTTTGCAAAAATCTCTGGATGTAAATCTTGTATCGTAAGTAAAATTATTAAGAAATTCATATTCATTATTGTCAATATTTTCCTTTTTCGCTATATACCAGTGCAGGAGAAAAAGCGTAGTCAGCCTTTGCTGACCGTCAAGCAATGTTAATAAACCTCTCTTAAAAATTTCACCAGGATGAGTATAATCCTTTACATCTCCGTAGATAAAATCCAGAATAATATCATTATTGCCGGTTATTGCTTTTAATAACGCGTTTAAAAATCTGTCCCTGATTCTGTTAACATCATCTTTGAGTCTGCCCTGCGCGTAGTCTCTTTGAATGCGCGGGATTTCAATATCTTTTAAAACTATTTTTGTTTTACCATCTTCTATAACACATCCGAATATATCTTTAAATGTACATTTTAATGGTGTCATATTTTAATTTCCTCAGTTAAATAATTTTCAAGCACTTTGTTCATTTCTTTGATATATCCGGCCCTGTCCTCTTCATCCCATGATAATAACTGCGCCGATTCCAACGGCGTATAATATTTCAGGAAAACCTGTCTTGTGCAGACTGGTATATACCTGCCGTCTTTGTCCATTTCGAGGAATTTTATCCGCTTTACATCGAAAGTCCAGTTGCTTAACGTAGAGTTTTCTGTTTGTCCAAGCAGCGCGAGATTTGACAATTTATCGATATAATCAATATCATCTTCTTTTGAAAGCCCGCTGATTATCCTGTCAAATAAATCCAAAAATTCCGGCTTTGTTAGGTTGCTGGTTTTTTCCGCTTTGCTTATATCATCAATTAACTCTTTATTGCCTCCGCTGTTAACAAGTGATTTTTTATGCCATACAAGCCATTCCAGCCATTGCTCTCTTGTTTCCATGCCTTTTGAATTTTGCGCGTGAATATGCTCAAGGCTCCACAGCTTATCTTTTTTATGTTTGACAAAAGGGAAACGCACCGTTTCATCATTTTTTTGCCTTATAGTTTCCGCGTTGAATAATAATAATAAATTGTATATAAAAATTTTATCAGCGTCGTTATGATAATTTAATTTTTCCCATTTCTTATCCGGTTTTAGTTTTATGCTTTCCGCTATATATTTATCTATATTTAACTTAAACCCGGATTTTGTTTTGGTTTTTGATTCATCAATTAATTCCAATAATTTTTTCGCTCCAGAGGCAATTAAATAACCTGTTTTATGGTATAAATCATTGTCCTGATACCATTCTTTTAAGCGGTAGAAATAATTTTCTATATTTTCCCAGATTTCTGACTTATTGGTTTTTTTCATTTCTTCATTAAAATATAAGAAGGTAAAAAATTCGTCTTTATCGCTTTCGTCTTTTTCAGCCATCAAATTTAATATTAGTTCAATCCTTGTAGGATAAGCCGAGTTTTTTTCATTTGTTAAAAAATACCAGAAGCTGTCATCATGCAGCTCTTTTTCTATAATGTCCCATACAGCCGCGATCTCTATTTGTTTTTTGTCATCTATTACATCCCTACTGAAAAATAGCGCTTTTACAAGTTCCGCGTTAGTTAACGGAATGCGCCCGACATTTAACCTTGTAAAAAGCGATTCTCCGTCCTCTTCGTCTGTCTCATACCAGATAACTTTTACATGATCATTAAACTTTGTGTTTATTTTTGACGCTGTTGATTTTTCCTTTGGCTGTTTCTTAAACCATGTTATTATGCTTTTATACGCTTCGATAAAAAAATCAATATCAATATTCAGGGGAACAATATCCGCTATGATGTTATTATCAGCGTCAACGCGGATTACTTTATTGATTTCATCTAAAAACTTTTTGCTGCCGTCTCTTATCGCGTAATTAATTGAAAAACCAAGAGGATCGGCTTCTTTTAACTGTTCAATATATTTATAGATTAAAAAGATTGTTGTTAAACGCTGCTGACCGTCAATCAGTTCGTATTTGTCCTTGCCTGTTTTTTTTACTACAACCGGCTGGAGGCAGTAGTTCGTTCCCGTTTCTAAAGTATTAATATCATTTAACAGTATTTCCACTTCTTTATCCCAGCGGTATCCGCGCTGATAAGCTGGAATAATAAATTCGCCGTTAATTTCTCCGACATATTTTAATTCAAGGCTGATATTATTCAAGTGATTTTCCTTTCTGTCTATCTTATGATGATTTTTGTTATTTTGCAATAATAAAGGCGTTCATATAAAAATATTTTTCCTGGGATTAATATAAACATTTTATGACGGCGCTGTTTAGCATGATAGTGATATCTGGCGCGTACAATGCCGTTGTGATATACTGTGTTTATGAGAACACTCGCAGAACAAAGATATTCCAAACTCGGGCCGAAGGTCGCGGCAGCGCTCAAGTCGCGTTCCTTTGAAGCGTTTTACTTTGATGAGACGCAGGACGCATCGGAAAAGATTTTATCGCTTATTCCTAAGGAGCATGTTGTCTCATGGGGCGGTTCAAAAACTCTCGCGGATATGGGCATACAGGAGCGCCTTGAAAAAGAAGGGTATAATCTTCTGGACAGGGACAAAGCCGCTTCCGCCGAAGAGCGCGCGGAAATAATGCGCAGAGCGCTGTTATGTGACACCTTTTTATCCGGAACAAACGCTGTGAGCGAAGACGGCAGACTTGTAAACATTGACGGTTACGGCAACCGCGCCGCCGCGATGATCTTCGGACCTAAACAGGTAATTATCGCCGCGGGAATGAACAAGACCGCCAAAACTTACGAGGACGCTCTTGTCCGCGCGAGAACTGTCGCAGCGCCCTTAAATGTTGAGCGTTTTCCTCATTTAAAGACCCCCTGCAATGAAAACGGCACCTGCGCGGACTGCTTATGTTCCGATACAATCTGCTCCTACTTTGTTACAATACGTTTTTGTAAACCCGCGGGGCGGATTAAAGTGATTTTGATTGGGAAAGACCTTGGGCTTTAAACAGGCGGCGGAGGCGGATTATTTATAACGAAGTAATCGGGACAATTAAAAATTTAAAACACAATGATATTATAAGGATTGTACTTTCCGCGCCAAAAAACAATAAAACGGAATCTTCTCCGAAGGATTTACAGCTAACGCAAAAAGCGGTTATCAGACCAGTTAAAATAAAAAAAAATAACGCGTGGCAATGCGAAAAAATTATCGCGAATTGCGCGTATCATGAAAATATTCCAGAGGCCGGCTTATCCGGTTTTTTGGAAAGACTTTTTACCGAAAACGGGTATAAAAGAATCCATATAATTACAGTTGATCATATTATTGAATATCGTGTATCAAAGAAACAAAAACTTCTGATGACAAAAACAGATAATACCGCGGCTAATGCGGAGTCTACAGCGCTAAAACATTCGATGGATCACGATAAAGAAAAAATTTATCTTTTAAAAGAAGGAATGCCAGTATTGCCTTTGATAGATTTAGGTGTTTTTACAAAAGACTTTCATATAATTAAAGCGAAATATTATAAGTTTAAGCAGATTAACAGTTTTCTCAGGAACATTGTATCCGGCATAGATCAGAATATAAAAGGCGCGCTGCGTATTATTGAATTTGGCTGCGGAAAATCTTATTTAACTTTTATTTTATATTATTATTTCGCGTATATAAAAAAAATTAATGTTGAGATTACAGGATATGATAAAGATTGCGGCGTAGTAGACTTGTGTAATAATGTCGCGCGAAAATATCAATATGAAAATCTTAAATTTATCGAAGGTGATGTTTCGCAAATCGCGGGGTTAAGCGGGCAGTCTCATGGCAATGCCGATATGTTAATCACGCTTCACGCGTGTGACACAGCTACCGACCACGCGCTTTATTACGCGGTTAAAAACAAGGTCAGGTACATCTTCTGCGTTCCATGCTGCCAGCAGGAAATAAACGCGCAGATTAAACGCGCGGGGGAATCTTCGCGCGCCGCGTTTAACGCACTGCTGCGTTACGGTCTGTATAAGGAGCGTTTCTCCGCCCTTTTAACCGATTGTATCAGGTGTGAAACGCTTAATGATAACGGCTACTATGTTGATGTTGTAGAGTTCATCGGAGAGGAAAACACGCCCAAGAACGCGATGATACGCGCGCGTTATACAGGACATACTAAAAATTACGGCGCGGCGGTTAAGGAACTGACATCGCTATTCGGAATAGAACAAACGTTATTAAAACTCATGGAAGAGGCAGATCTAATAAAAANCCGCCGCGAAAATGTCGAATAACAAATTCGCGGCGGTCAGCCAGGTTCGCCTGACGCGCCGGTGTCTTAACCGCGCCTTTGCTATAGCCGTGCAGCCGCGTCGCTGCGTCAGTTACACTATTGCTATAGCTGCGCCGTTAACGATTACGCTGCGTTTATCTGGATTGTGCGTTTCTGCGCTTCCGCGCGTTTTTTTATCTCCAGACGGAGAATGCCGTTCTTAAAGGCGGCGCTCACTGCTTCAGGATCAGCATTTTCCGGGAGTTTGAAAGAGCGGCTGAATTCGCCGGTCTTTCTTTCATGCAGGAGATAAGCGCCGTGTTCTTCGTCCTTTTTCTCCTCTTCATGCTTTGATGAAATTGTCAGGTTTACGCCGTCAACATGAACATTAATGTTTTTCTCATCGAGTCCGGGCAGCTCCATATCCAGAAGATATGTGTTTTCTGTTTCCTGAATGTCAACAGCCGGCATTCTGCTGAACATTCTGGCTGCCGGAGCGATTACGGAATCCGTGAAGAAGGATTCGATGTACTTGTCCAAATCGTGGATAGCGTTTTGAATTGCGGCCGGGCGGTAAATGTTGAGAGTTCTCATTTTTTTCTCCTGTCCTACGGGATAATAGAACAAAAAGTTTTTAACCAATTGTTCGCGGGATCATGTTAATTAAGCGATGTTCCCTGCAGAAATTTGGTTCAACGAACCATCCCCCTTGCGGCGGGTATTCTGCTTGTCCTCGTCGACATTTATATACTAGCAAAAACCATGCCAAGCAGCAGGTGTTATCATTTTTTTCTGAACAATGGCATCTTTTGATATATTTTTTTCGTGTTTTTGGTCTCGCCGATGGAAAATCTAAAAAGATGTTTTACCATTATGTCCTTATTTACTTATTTTTATATAATCGAACTAATAAATTTTTATTTATACTCAAGTCTATATTATATTTGTGGTTATAATGACACAGGGGAGAAAAAAACGGTTAAATTTTGTTTCGTTTTGACACAGATGATACTAGTAGCCTGCTCGCGTCTTTGGAACAGGTGACTGATCTCCTGATTTGTGATATCTTTTTATTAACTGGAGGATATCATGCAGTACGGCTACTTTGATGATGACGCGCGGGAGTATGTGATTACACGCCCGGATACTCCCTATCCGTGGATTAATTACCTTGGGTGCGAGGAGTTTTTCTCTCTTTTTTCCAATACGTCGGGCGGTTACTGCTTTTGCCGCGACGCGCGGATGCTTCGTTTAACGCGCTACCGTTACAATAACGCGCCGGCGGATGCTGGCGGGCGTTATTTTTATCTGCGTGATAACTGCGCTTCCGGCTGTGAATGCGGGTGCAATGCCGAAAACGCCGATGTTTGGACTCCTTCATGGATGCCGATGAAATCCAGGCTTGACCGCTATGAGTGCCGCCACGGAATGGGCTACTCGCGCATTTCCTCAGCGCGGAACGGACTGGCTTTTACGCAAACGTCTTTTGTTCCGTTAGGTGACAACTGCGAGATTCATAAAGTGACGCTGGCCAATGAATCGCAGGCTGAAAAAAATATTGATATTTTCTCCTTTGTTGAATTCTGCCTTTGGAACGCGAATGACGACATGACCAACTTCCAGCGCAACTTCAGCATCGGAGAGGTGGAGATAGAAATCATGTCCGCCGGCGCCGGCAGTTCCCGCGTTTATCACAAAACCGAGTACCGCGAGAGGCGCAATCATTACGCGGTCTGGGCGGTTAATACCGCTGTATCCGGTTTCGATACCGACAGACAGGCGTTCCTCGGCCTTTACAACGGTTTTGATACTCCTGATGTGCCCTTTAAAGGCGAGGCGAAAAACTCTGTCGCTTCCGGCTGGGCGCCTGCCGGTTCGCATCACATCAATTTAAAACTCGCGCCTGGCGAATCTAAGACTTTTGTTTTTGTGCTTGGTTTCTGCGAAAATCCGCGCGAACAAAAATGGGAAAAACAGGGCGTTATAAACAAAGCGCCTGCGAACGCGCTTCTGGAAAAATACAATACGGCGGAAGCGGCTGACAAAGCGTTAGCTGATTTAAACAGGTATTGGAAAAATCTTCTTGGCAAATTTACTGTAGACGCTTCTTCGCTTTCGCGCCCTGATGATTTAAAAATGGCGAGGATGGCAGGTGTCTGGAATCAATATCAGTGCATGGTAACTTTTAATATGTCGCGCAGCGCCTCTTATTTTGAATCAGGCATCGGGCGCGGCATGGGTTTCCGCGATTCAAACCAGGATTTACTCGGTTTCGCGCACCTTGTGCCTGAGCGCGCGAGGGCGCGTATTCTTGATATCGCCGCGACTCAATTTCCGGACGGCAGCGCTTATCATCAGTATCAGCCGCTCACTAAACGCGGAAATAATGAAGTGGGCTCCGGTTTTAACGACGATCCGCTTTGGCTCATTTGCGGCACTGCCGCGTACATAAAAGAAACTGGCGATTACAGCATACTGGACGAAAAAGTGCCCTTCGATAACGATGAAAAACTCGCCGACACTCTTTTTGTCCACCTGAAGCGGTCTTTCGATTTCACCGTAACGCATAAAGGCCCGCACGGCCTTCCGCTGATCGGGCGGGCGGACTGGAATGACTGCCTTAACCTTAACTGTTTTTCAGAAACGCCGGGCGAGTCTTTTCAGACAACAGCGAACTTTGAAAGCGGCGTAGCTGAATCTGTTTTAATCGCCGCGATTTTCGCGTTTACCGGTCCTGACTACGCTGAGATTTGCAGACGCACTAACCGGCCGGACGAAGCCGCTTACGCGGAAAAAGAAATTAAAACCATGAAAGAAGCGGTTAACCAGTACGGCTGGGACGGCGGCTGGTTTATCCGCGCTTATGACGCCTACGGAAAGAAAATCGGAAGCAGGGAATGTGAAGACGGTAAAATTTTTATTGAGTCTAACGGCTTTGCGGTTATGGCCGGAATCGGCGCTGATGACGGGCGGGCTTTAAAAGCGCTTGATTCTGTTAAAGAGCATCTTGATACAAAGTACGGAATTGTCCTTCAGCAGCCCGCGTACAGAAACTATCATCTTGAGTTAGGTGAAATTTCTTCCTATCCGCCAGGATATAAGGAAAACGCCGGAATTTTCTGCCACAACAATCCTTGGGTTACTATAGCGGAAACCGTACTTGGAAGAGGAGACCGCGCGTTTGAAACCTATACAAAAATATGTCCCGCCTACCGCGAGGATGACAGTGATCTTCGCCGTCTTGAGCCGTATGTGTACGCGCAAATGGTGGCGGGTAAAGACGCGCCGCGCCACGGCGAGGCGAAGAACTCATGGCTTACAGGAACAGCAGCATGGACATTTGTCAGTATTTCTCAGTATATTCTGGGAGTACGGCCTGTTTTTGACGGGCTTCTTATCGATCCGTGCATTCCCTCCGGCATGAAGGGATACACCGTTACGCGCCATTTCCGGGGCGCTGATTATCACATAACAGTTGACAACAGCGCCGGAATTGAAAAGGGAGTTAAATCCGTTACAGTTGACGGCAAGCCGCACGAAGGAGCGGTATTGCCTGTTTTTAATGACGGCAGAGTCCATAATATAACAGTACAAATGGGGAGGATTTAAATGTATTATAAAAACTTTATAACCGCGACTTACGCGCCCGCGGGGTATCTAAATGAGAACACGGTAGAGCAGATTAAAAGGCATATTGAAAAAGCGGAGAAATATATCAAGATTGATAAAATCTATCTTGAAACTTACCGTTCGGAAATTTTGATAGAGCGCGCGAAGATGGAAGAGATTAAAGCGCTTTTTTCCGCTAAAGGTTTTCAGACCGCCGGCGGGATTACAACAACTGTTACGCGCGCTTTGATGGGAAGCATGTGCTTTACAAACGCGGATAACCGGAAAAGGCTTGGTGAAATCGCGGCTTACACGGCGGAGCTGTTCGATGAAGTTATCCTTGATGATTTTTATTTTACAAACTGCAGATGCGAATCCTGCATTAAGGCGAAGAGAAACAAGAGCTGGCAGGAATTCCGGCTGGCGCTCATGAACGATATTTCCGAAAATGTTATCCTGAATAACGCGAAAAAAGCGAATCCGAATGTCAGCGTAGTAATTAAATATCCCAACTGGTACGACAGTTTTCAGGCTAACGGCTATAACCTGGAAGATGAGTCTAAAATGTTTGACGCGATCTATACCGGAACCGAAACCCGCGATCCGCATTACACGCACCAGAATCTTCCGCGCTATTTAAGTTTTTTTCTGCCGCGTCTTTTTGAGCGCGTCAAACCCGGGAAAAACGGCGGCGGCTGGTATGATCTTTTTGAATGTACGCTGGAAGACTATCTGCAGCAGGCATACTTAACGCTTTTCTCAAAATGCCGCGAGCAGATGATGTTTTGTTTTCCGTTACTCGTAAACGATCCTCCGTATCCCGCCGCCGCCGGCGCGTTCTATGATGAAGCGGATTTGTTTATCGGGCAGACAGGAGAGCCGGTAGGCGCGGCGTGTTATAAACCGTATCATTCATCGGGCGAGAGGCTTTTGCATGAGCATATCGGAATGTCAGGCATTCCTCTCGATCCGTATCCTTATTATCCCGAAAACGCGAAAACAATTTTTTTAACAGCGGACGCGTCATGGGACAGCGGTATTGTCAGCAAGATTAAAAAAAGCCTTTTAAGCGGAAGCAGGGTTTTTATCACAAGCGGTTTATATAAGATTCTCTCGCGAAAAGGAGAAGAAGGAAACAGAATAGAAGATATTCTTCCGCTGGAGATAACCGGAAGAAAAGTAACTACAGACAGATTTACCAACAGCGCATTCGGACAGAGGAACGCAGGCGATTTAAGATCGCAGGGGCCTGTAACAATTCCGCATGTAGCGTATAACGAGAATGATCTTTGGGCGCTTTCATCCGCGCTTACTCCGTATTCCAGCCATCCGCTTCTTTTGCGCGGCACATACGGCAGCGGCTCTCTTTATGTGCTGACAATCCCTGATGTTCCGGCGGACTTTTACAAATATCCGGCAGAGACTCTTACAATGCTGCGAAAGGAAATGAATTTGCCCGTAACGCTTGAATGCGGAGGACGCGTCGGATTGTTCCTGTATGATAACAACACCTTTATTGTGCAGTCATTTCTTGAAAGACCGGAAAACGCGCGTATTTCGATCAACAGGCCGGGCGTGAAACTTACGCCGCTTTCACAATCGTATATGCGCCCGATAAATAAATCGTTCAGTACGGAAAGTGAAAGCGTTTTTGAGATTAACGTTCTGCCCGGACGCTACGCGGTTTTTAAGATTGAAGGTTAATTGGTGTCTGTCCGCAAACTCGGTTACTTTGCGGACTCTAATTAGTGTCTGTCCGAAAAGTCAGATACCGCGGCATTGACTTCTGATTCGCAGGATCGCATCGCGAGAATTGTTTTTTCGATTAGGGTATCAAGCTCCCATCCCAGAAGCGCGGCTCCTTTTTCGATAACATCGCGCGAACAGCCTGCTGCGAAAGCGGGAGCTTTATATTTCTTTTTTACGGATTTCACTTCCATATCCATAACGCTTTTGGAAGGACGTATTATCGCGGCCGCCCAAATAAGACCGGTAAGCTCGTCCGACGCGTAGAGGATTTTTTCCATTAGATGCTCCGGTTTTTCTGTAACAGGCGAGAGACCGTACCCGTGGCTGCAGACGGCATTAATCAATTCCCCGCCGGCACCGGCGGAGCGAAGAATCTCCCGCGCTT
>JGI24695J34938_10001351_pt1 | contig 21202 bp, 11 predicted proteins | sample TergutCo191P3_FD_34938 | JGI IMG/M metagenome (IMG submission 34938)
CGGTCANACTTTCTTTACCTCTTGTAAAAGACCACTTCGATAAAAAAAACCTTTGTTAAAGCATATGCACGCAATGCTCTGGCGGGGTGTCGGCGGCAAAGCGTCGTTCGTGCGTAGCACGGACGGCGTTTTGGCGGCCGACAGGACCCCCGGCAATATATCGACGCATACGCTTCCTCAGCATTGGCAGCAGCCACCCAATTTTATATTTTTGTTTTCTCCGTTTTCTTGATTATATCAAGAAAAAGGAATATATTCCTATTATGAATGAATATACAATTTTATTAATATGGGATGATGAAGCTTCTGTATGGATCGCGGAAAGCGATGACATACCGGGACTTATACTTGAATCTGATTCCTTTAACGTGTTAATAGAAAGAGTAAAAATCGCAATTCCCGACCTTTTAGAAATTGATGGTAAAGAACACTCACAAGCCAAACTGCACTTTAAAGCTGAACGATTGGCGATTGTAGCATAGTGGCAAGTTACGAAAAAGATGATGACACAACGGCAGCAGCCACCCAATTTCCATGGTGTCCCTGTGGATAACGGTACACCAAAGGTACGTGATCAATTAAAATTTATAAAAACTTAAGAAACACATCAAAGCGGCTGGCGCAAATCTCCGTCGGCGACTTGGCTATATAGATGCCGCACGAAGTGCGCGAGCAACGACCAAACGAGCCACCCGGAGCCGGCGGGGATTTGCGCCAGCCGCTGTGTTCCAATTAATAAGAACTTCATATTAACCGCAGCTTTTACAGGCGCTTTTGTTTTAGCTGCGGTTAATTTTTCATATTGACATTTACGCAGGTTATGGTATAATTTTTCACAGGTTGTAACATTTATAGGAGAGGGGTAAAAATGATAAATGTAGAAACTGAAGTGGGCAAATTCAAAAACTGTAAAGACAGAGATGAAGTTCAACGAGGTGTCAGAGAGTATAAAAGTCTTGCGCTCCAGTGTTCAAGTGATATTTTCCTTGCCGGACAGTACGATATGGTCGCGCACAGACTGCAGGAAATTGTCGATAAGCTTCCGGCGCCGCGTCTGAAAAAAATACCGACAGGCGCTTCCGGCGCGCCGACCAAAACGGCTAATATAACCAAGGATGAAAAAATAAAGATAAACAAAGATTGGAACAAAAAAGCGAAAGGTAAATAATAACCTTTTTTGGCATTTTTCGTTTTGGTTTTATATCATTGTTTCAAAACTGATTTCACCCGAATAAAAAGGTTTTGCTTCTGTTTCGCCTTCACAGACGATTAAAAGTTCTCCCGCTTCTCCAATCCCTAAAATGACGCCTTTTATTATTTTCGGTGAGCCTGCAAAGCCTTCTTTAAATGTTACTTCTTCTCCCTTTTTATAAAGCCGCTTTTCTAGGCGGGGTTTCCAGTCATTCCTGTTTTTTTCTAGTTCTTCAAAGAGCTTTTCAAGGATTTTCTCCAGCAGTACAAAGCGTTCGTCTTTTTCGATTTTTCTTCCGGCGGCAATCGCTATGCTTACTGCTCTTTCCTTCAGACAGGGAGGAAATTCATCCTGCGTTGTGTTAATTCCAATTCCCAAATGCACATTCCCGCTTTGCGCTTCGCAGAGGATTCCGGCGGCTTTTTTAGAATCAATCAAAATATCGTTAGGCCACTTTACATTGATCCTTCCCCGCAAGGAAGGCATAAAATCTTCGATGGCAAGCGATACGGCAAGTCCGGCGCGTAAAGTCAGCGCGCAGGGGATATCTTCGTTTCGCGGATAACGCAGTAAAATAGTGAAAGGCAGACTCGCTCCCCTGTCCATTTCCCACAAGCGGTCTTTTATCCGTCCGCGTCCCGCTTCCTGAAAATCCGCGGCAATTACGCTGCCATGCGCTTCGCCTGCCGCCTCAAGCCTGCGCGAAATATCCATAGTGCTTTTAACGGTTTCCTCAAAAAAAACAGGCGAACAAAATGGATTGCGCACTTCTAACTTTTTCATGCTTATGTTATTATAACCCCATGAACATGGTGTGTCTTGACCTTGAAGGCGTACTTATCCCCGAAATATGGATTGCGTTCTCGAATGCCGTAGGCATACCGGAACTGCGCCGCACGACAAGGGATGAACCTGATTACGACAAATTGATGAATTTCCGCATCGATATTTTAACAAAAAATAACTTAAAACTTCCCGACATCCAGCGCGTTATATCCTGTATGGATCCACTTCCGGGCGCTTTTGAATTTTCAGATGCCCTGCGGAAAAAATATCAACTTGTAATACTTTCCGATACTTTTGAACAGTTCGCAAAACCTCTTATGGCAAAACTTTCCTTTCCCTCCCTCTTTTGCAATTCTTTAGAAATTGCCAAAGACGGAACTGTCACAGGTTATCGTCTTCGCCAGCAAAACGGCAAACGTGAAGCTGTAAAAGCTTTTAAATCGATTAATATGCGCGTCTTCGCAGCGGGCGATTCATTCAATGACCTTTCAATGATCCGCGAAGCCGACGGAGGCTGCCTGTTCCGCGCGCCTGAACAAATCCGCAAAGATTGTTCTGATTTGACTTGCACGGATTCATTTGATGATCTGCAAAAGAAAATCGATGATTTTTTTATTTGTCTATAATCTTGCGTAAAGTATGATCATTGTGCCGCCAGTCTTTGGAGGTTTTTACGCGGAGGTCTAAATCGATTTTCCAGTCGAAGATGCGTTTTAAATCTTTCAGAGCGGCAAGGCGTATCGCTTTTATCATTTCGCCTCCCTTGCCTACTACCATTCCTTTTTGAGACTCGCGTTCAACAATGATAAACGCTCTTACCCAAAGTTTGGAACCTTCTTCCATGAACTCCATGTCGGCAATATCCACATACAGCGAATGAGGTAGTTCCTGACGAAGACGGTTTATCGCCTGCTCGCGGATAATTTCCGCAATACGAAAACCGGCTTCCTGATCGGTGTAATAATCTTCGCCGTAAAACGGCTCGCCTTCGTCTGCCATTTCAAATAACGCAGACAACAGCTCATCAATGCCCTGCCCTGTTTGAGCGGAAATGGAAAATATTTTAAAATTAATTCCAAGCCTGCCGTTAATAAATTCAACCGCTCTTTGCGCGTCACAGCCGCGCATGTCAATTTTATTAACGGCGATAATAGTTTTTTGTGCTAACGGTTTTATAAGATCCGCGATTTCTTCTTCTTCAGGACCGGGGGCGCGGCTTGCGTCCAGCATATATAAAACAAGATCGCTTTCAGCAAGAGCGCGCGAAGATACTTCCATCAGCTTTTTGTTCATTTTTTTTTCGCTTGAGTGCCGCCCTGGAGTGTCAACAAAAACCAATTGCCCTTCTTCGCGGTTAACTATTCCCCTGATAGCGTTACGCGTCGTTTGCGGCACAGAACTTACGATGGCTACTTTTTCGCCGCACATTTTATTAAGAAGCGTAGATTTACCGGCGCTCGGTCTGCCTATAATCGCTACAAATGCGCTCTTCGAGCGCTTGCTATTTGATTGCCCGCTCGTTAAGCGCGTGTTTTTATCTGTCATTATCGTACAACCATCACTTTCCTGATTTCATCAATGTCAGGACCGACAACGCGGATAAAATAAACGCCGCGCGCGAGATGTCTTCCTGAGTTGTTTGTGCCGTCCCAGCTTTCTGTATATTCGCCTGTATCACGTTGTTCATTGCGCCTGATAGATTTTACCAATGATCCGTCAAGAGTGTAAACCTGAATTGTAACTCTGCCGGGGCGCGTAAGTACATAGCGCACATATGTCAATTCTCCTGTAACAGGATTAATAACATTATTAAGAATAGTAACGCCGCCTCGCTGCTGCCTAATATCCTGAATGTCAAAATTGAACGGACGCACCAGACGATACCAGTTCGCGGGAATATCAGACGCGCGCGGTATGTCAAGGCGCGCCGCAAACATATCAGACGGTGATGACGCGTTACCTGCAATTCTGAAAATAAACTCTATTTTGTCGCCGCTTACGAAAGATGCGCCCGGGGAAATAATATAGTTAAATAGCGGCGCATTCTTTTCGCTCTTCGGTCTTCCAACATCGCCTTTGTACATGGGAACAAAATGATAGAGCGAATCCGAATCAGCGGGTTTTTTTAACAGATCAGGAAGCCACAATCCGCCGCTTACGCCCTTAGAGGGAAGCGTTTTTGGATTTCTGAAATCATCCTGAACATTTGCCGCCTGAACCCACAAAAGTTCCAAATCGGATATTTTAGACGATAACGCGGAATTAATACGCGCCTGCAGTTCAATTTCTCCGCGCGCTTCAAGAGATTTCGATCCGTCAAACTCCCAGATTATTCCTGTATCATTGCTTGTATATCCCCAGAAATCGCCCGCGCTGTTTGCGCTATCCTGATTGAGCGTCTTTGCAATTCTTGCCCACACGGGCCAAGCGAAATAATTATCAGAATCAGACGCCTTTGGCGGCAGCGAAACAAGTATGTCCGTGCTGCGGCGTTTTAGCTCGCCGTTATTTGCAAAATCCGCAGGCGTTACTTTTTCGCCGTTTTCAAGTTTTCTCATCATAACAGGTGTCAGCACGCGGAATGGAGGCACAAATATTTCTGTTTCGCGATCAGGATTTCCCGTAACTGGATCATTATCCAATTCTGAAACATGACCGTTTCCTTTGTACGAAAGATAACCTGAATAATTCCAGTCAACAGGATATTTTGGACGCGGATAACTTGAATTCGTATCGATCTTATGATCGCTCCAGTCAAGCGCGCGCGCTGAAAGGCTCCACAATCCCTGCATTGTAAATGACGCGCCGCCGGGATTATCATCTAAACCGATTGCCGGCAGAGACGCAAGATCGGACGCGCTGTACGTCTCGTTATTATTAACAAGATAACTAACCGCTCCTTTAACATCGGGTTCTAAAAGAGAATATGTTATGTAATTTTCAATGCCTTTATAAATTAAATTATTTATAGGACGGTTTTCGTCATCTTCAACGCTTAAACTCTCATCTTTTCCGTTAATCGTTCCAGCACCGTTATAGGACGCTACAGGCTGCGACATCTGGATATAAGTTTGATTATGACCCGGTAATGTAAGGGCATAACTTATCCTTGGAGGAATTGTGCTGATTGCGGTAAATTCCAGTATTTTATCCTCTTTGCTGACAATTAATCTGTCTCTTATATCTTTTAACGAAGTATTCGCCGTTACCTGCCATGTAATCGGTTTTCCGTCATACAGAGAATAATGATCTTCCTCTTTTAATTCAATGTAGAAAGAATCCGCATTTGCCGGCACAAGTTTATAACCTTCCACCAAATAACCGTTTACAGAAACATTAAAGCCAGAGAAATTAGCGTTCTGATTTATTGTCACAGACGTCTGAACTCTTATCCTGTCCGCAATTCCATTTCCATTTGCGTCTTCTATAAAACTGTAAATAATTTTAAGTTCTTTTTCTTCGCGCCAGTTATAATTGAAATACCCCTTAACGCCCGCTTTATAGAACGGGAACGCTTCTATAATAATTTTCTGATGATCGTCAGGATCGCGCGGATCAATCGTTATGCTCTGATACAGCGCATGGCTGAAGAACAGCCTGACATATTTAAGTTCGATTTTATCTTCGTTAATAAGATTAAAGTTCCAGAATTTATCGCTTTCTTCGGGATCAGGCGTTGTTGGAAGACCTTTATTTGGAGGAACAGTGCCTGTGATATAAATATAATCCCACTCTTCAGTCTCCGCAACCAAATTGCCCGTGTAACGCGTAAGCGTTATGCGATCTGCTTCATCCGCGCCTGTTTCCATTTTAATAGAGAATTTACCAAGGAAAATATGCTGATGAGGATCTGTAGAAAACTGTATTGTTACGCCGCTTTGATCGTGACAGATAAAATCCTGCCAGACAGTGTTTCCGATAATTTCAAAGAAAGCCGCGCCGCTTGGAGCAATCTTTTCAAATTTTACAATGCCGTCAGCGTTTTGCTTGAATGCTTTCATTTCCGCCTTAGAAGGATCAGTTTCGTTTGGACTGTTTTTTATAATCCAGCGTCCGACCTTCGCCGAATCATCACCGTATTTTTCTTCATTTAAACCGGCTTTCAGCGTGACTTCGTAATTTTCAACTCCGTTTACGGCGTCTAAAACGCCCGGATAATCAATCACAATTTCACCGTGTACTTCCAGATTATTTTTAAGAACAGTCTGCGAACCGCTCTCTATATGAAGGCTTCCAAGCGCAATTTTCGCTGTTATTTCCTGCGTTCCAATTTTATTCATTTTTAAAATAATACGCGGATAATCACCTGTAAATGCGGCATTTTCATCAATTTTTACATCTCCAAGAACGCTGATGTTTGTCCATTCTCCGCCGATTTTATTAACGGTGAATCTATTAACATCTGAAGAGCCGGTTAAATAAATATTCTTGACAATCAAATTTGAGTTATTGTTCATTGTCAGCGCGCCTGAATATCCTGTAAAACTGTCCGACAATTCCGCGCCGCTTCCAATCCGCCACGAAACGTCCGCCGCGCTTAAGTCCAGAACCGAGCCTTCATCCAGAATGAGATTTTTTGCGTCTTTTTGATTTACATTGATGTTAACATTGACAGTAATATTTTCATTTACATGAACATCGCTCAAATCAAGAGACGCTACGTCTCCGCCGATTACGCTGTTACCCGCAATTATTAACTCTGCGACATTGCTTACAGTATCGTTAAATTGAATATTGCCGTCTAAAGTAAATTTTGTTACATCATTTAAAGAGCTGTTAAATACCATTTCTCCTTTTAGAGTTAATTTCGTAATTTCGCTTACAGCGCCGTTAAAAACAATGTCTCCGTCCGATGCGAAATCTTTTACATTGTTGACAATGTCACTGAATACAGTCTCTCCGAGTAATGTTAATTTATCAACAAAGCTTACAGTTTTAATAAATTGAGCGTTTCCGTCTGATTTAAATTCTGTTACAATGCTGACAGTTTCATTAAAGACACTCATTCCATCCAGCGTCATTTTTATTATATCACTGACGGCGCCATTAAATTTGCCTTCTCCGCTTAAAGTCAGTTCTTCAACAATGTTTACAGCGCCTTTAAATTCAATTTCTCCGATTAATGCTAATTCTCCTATATTGCTGACAGTCTCGTTAAATACAATTTCTCCGTTTAACTTTAATTCTCCAATATTACTTACACTCTCATTAAATACAATTTCTCCATTTAACTTTAACTCTTCTATATTATTAACAGTTTTATTAAACTCAGTATCTCCTGCGGAAATTAGTTTTCCCACATTATTAACCGCTTCATGAAATATCGTGTCTCCGTTGATTTTTAATACTATTACATCACTAACAGAGCCGATAAATTGGGTATTTCCTTCCAGCGTGAATTCTGTTATATCGGTTACGACGCTGTTGAATGTTGTATCTCCATTAACAGTAAATATATTAACATCGCTTACATCGCCGTTAAATTGTGTATCGCCTTCCAATGTGAATTCCGTTAGATCGCTTACATCTCCGTTGAATATTGAATCTCCATGTACCGCTAATTTTTTATTATTTCCAATAATTTGCGCGTTAAAAAGAATGTTCGGCGATTTAATACTTGCGTTATCAGCTATTTTTATATTTGTATCGGTTATCAGAACAAGATCAACATCCGCTTCAAATACGCCGCGGATTTCAATTTTTCCTTCTCCGGTTGTTTCAAATATCAAATCAAAATCTACTCCTGCCCACATATTATTACCAACATCAAAGATGTAGATATCTTTATCAAGCGGTACAATTAAATCATCTTCCGTAAATATTGTCTTGCTATCCAGCCAACGGTATCCGTCTCCAAATCCTGGATCCATAGAACTGAATATTAAATGTTCAAAAGGACCTGAATGATCGCACAAATTTTCAAAAGCGCCGCCTGAAATTTTATCTGAACCAAGCGTATTGTGTCCATAAACGCAAACGCATCCTGAAGTTCCGCTTATTGTTATAACTCCCAAACCGCTAGTATTAATCGTATTTGACCTAATAAATACTACAATTGGATCGGTGTTATTTTGAGGACAATGCACGCCGTCAATAGCATTTATTAGCGGCGTTGAAGAGACATTAATATTTGAACTATTAATTGTTATGATACTGCCTGTGTGAGTGTTGGCTTCCAGAATTAAATTAAGCGCGCTGATATTGCCATTGATGGTTATATTATTTAAAGAAACTTTATCTGTTGTATGAATTTTAACCTTACCTGACGCGTTAATATTGGCGGAAACTTCAATTTCATCTTTCGTTTCCAGAGTTACCGCTCCTGATGCGCCTGCGGCTATAATATCTCCTGTGACGACAATGCCTTCATCAGAATCCACTATTACAGGACCTGATACATTAATTCCGCCCTGTGCGATCGCAATTAATCCTTTGGACTTTATTGTTATCCCTGCGCTTCCTGTTACTGAGCCTGTTATTGCCACAATTCCGTTATCTGTAATTAATTCATGGACTACAGAGCCGTTAAGCGCTACATTACCGCCGTAAGTCTGATTATTATTGGTATTAATGTTTGCTCCTATCGCCGCGTTTCCTGTTACAATTAAAGTTTCTACATCTGAAACATTGCCGGAAAATGCCGCCTGCCCGTCTATTGTCAGCGAATTTCCTTTTCCAAGAACAGAACCAATATTAACTGCGCCGCTAAGGGTATGCAGGCTTACAATACCATCTTCGCCTAATGTTACTTCGCCTGTGTAGGTTTGCGTTCCGGTTGTTGTAACGTCTCCTTTTATTAAAACAGGCGTATTGTCATCGATTATAACACTGCCGGCATCGACATCCTGTGCGAAAATAACGTTTGCACAGTTTCCAATATCAATATTTTCAGCTGACACACTTTCGACAAATGTAATATCGCCTGCGTTTTCAATATTAATATCTTCCGCCGTTGTCACGGTGTTTTCAAAAATAACGCTGTCTGCATTATTTATGTTGATGCTTGCCGTCGTTGTCACACTTTTTTCAAAGGTAACGCTGTCTGCATTGTCAATATTAATATTTGCGGCAGATACATCTTCCGTAAAAATAATATTATCCGCGCTGTTAATCTTTATATCATCGGCTGTTACGCTGTTATTAAAAGAAACGCTGGCTGCGCCGTCAATATTGATGTCTGCCGTCGTTGTCACGGTATTTTCAAAAGTAACACTGCTTGCATTATTAAAGTTGATGTTTGCTGTCGTTGTCACGCTTTTTTCAAAGGTAACGCCGCTTGCATTATTAATGTTGATGTTTGCGACGGATACATCTTCCACAAAAATAATATTATCCGCATTATTAATTGTTATATCTTCAGCTATTATGCTGTTATTAAAAGCAACACTGACGGCGCCGTCAATATTGATGTCTGCCATCGTTGTCACGGGGTTTTCAAAAGTAATGCTGTTTGCATTATCAATGTTGATGTTTGCCGTCGTTGTCACACTTTCTTCAAAGGTAACGCTGTCTGCATTGTCAATATTGATGTTTGCGACAGAAACATCTTCCACAAAAATAATATTATCCGCATTATTGATTGTTATATCTTCGGCTGTTACGCTGTTATTAAAAGAAACGCTGACCGCGCCGTCAATGCTAATGTCTGCCGCGGACACACTTTCTTCAAAAATAACACTGTTTACACCGTTAATACCGATGTCTTTTGTAAACACATTCTTTTCAAATATAACATTGCTTGCACTGTCAATATTAATATCCGCCGAGAATATGCTGTCTTCAAAAACAACGGTGCCTGAATTATTAATGATTATATTACCTGTATAATCATCGGTATCAATCCCGTTATCAAAACCAATCTGCTCTTTGAACAAAACATTTCCCGCGCCGGCAGAAATATCAATATTATAACTGCCTGTGATGGTATCGTTAAACGTAATATTGTTGTCAGCGGTAATTAGAATAAGATCGCCGTTTAAAACCGTTGAATCTCCTAGTAAAATACCGTTATCGGCGTTCAGTGTTATATTACCTTTTATATTAACAGGACTTGCGAAACTGAGACTGGAATCAGTATCAAAAGTAATATTGTTGTTCAAAGTCACAGCCCCATCGAAAGATATACCTGCGCCTGCTGTGACATCGGCGTAAAACTCGCTTGTTCCTGAGCCTGTTTGTTCAAATGTATCCGACAGATTAACAGTACTGTTAAATACAGCGTCACCTGAGCGCTGTTCGTAACTTCTTGCGTACACAGAACTTGAAGAACTGAAAGTTATATCGCCGCTTACTTTTATGTCCCCAAGATATACCGCAGGAGCGGTATTTGAACCTGCCGTCCCTGTTATACGAATATCATTTGACGCTTCAAGATATAAATTATCAGCCTGATCAGATGTTCCTGCGATTCCGCCGTCAAGCGTTATATTCTGCGCTATCAGAGTGTTATCTGAACTATCCAATGTCAATATGACGCCGCTGTCTAATACAATGTTACGCGCTTTTAAAACATTTTCAGAACCTGTTAATGTCAGCGCTGCGCCGTTTGTATCAAAATCACCCGACACTTCAACTTCTGCGTTATAAAGACGCAAACCGCCGCTTCCTGTCTCTAGATCAAGATTGTTATCTGACAAGAAAGATTCTCTGAATTCTATGTATCCTGAGCCGGCGCTGTCTGTTGTAAAACTCAAATCATTCAAAGCGGGATCTATGTTAACAATATAAATGTTAAATCCGGCGTCGACTTTGAATACCCTGCTCCCATTAGCTGCGTTTTCATATATAACATCTACGCCTTCAATCATTTCAATATTATTTTCATCAAATATAGAAGGTTTTGAAACACCGCTGTAATAAACTAGATGCATACCGGAAACAGCAATTGGCGTATGCTTATGCCAGCGCGCATTAGGATCCGGCTCTTCATGTCCGTCAACTATGCTATGATTGGCGGTCCAATCGTTATTTAACACCAAACAGAGCTGTCCGTATGGCGCGGTTATATTTTGACCGGGAATAATATTACTCGAAGGGTCAGGATTAAAGGAGTCGGCTTTTATATAAATCGCCGCGGCTGTTCCTTCACTTCCAGAATGAGTTGTTTGAAGGGTAACAGCGCCTATATTTACATCGCTGTCAGTTATAATAATTAATTGTCTGCCTGTGATGTTTCCGTTAATATATACATCACTTTTTGAATTAAGCGTAATACTGCCTGTTGCCGCCGATAATTGATCTATTCCGCCTGCGCCGATTGTAATTGCGCCATTCGCGTTTATATTAATACCGTTTTCAGCGGTAATCTGTCCCATTCCTGTTGTAAAACTGCCTCCCGCATTTAATGTCCGCAGTGAATTAAGCGTAACATATCCATTATAAATTTGATCGCCTGTTGTGCTAATATTGGCGTTTATCTCAGTCGAATTATTTATTAATAAATCGCTTACATTATTTATAACGCCGTTTAATTTGGTATCTGACATGTTAATCGTTAATGAACTACCATTTCCGTTTATGGCGCCCAAATTAATAATATTACCGCCCATAATAGTGTTTGTTTTATGCAGAGTTAAAAGCCCGTTTATGGTTAATTCGCCTACATCATAGATATGGTCATATAAATTAATATTTGCCGCGTTAATTTTTGGTGAATATTGCATGTCACCGTTTATAATATCCAGATTAACGGTTTGAGCATTTATTTCGCTGCCGCTGCTGCAAATGGCAAACTCGCCATGTACGGTAAGCGTATTTAAACCATTCATATAATCGCCTATAAATAAAGTCATTGTATTTGAAGTTGTTACTAATGAATTATTTCCGCCGATTACTGTCTGTAATCTAATATCTCCTTGCGTGTTAATATTCCTTGTTGCATCTGTCCCGCCAAGCGTTAATTCGCTGTAAACATTAAATTCTATAACGTTATTTATATCGCCATTTAAAACAGTATTTTCCGCGTTTATTGTTAATGAATAATTATTTTCACCGTCGACATTGTACAAGTTTAACGTTTGCGGACTTAAGATAAATTCACTTAACGGTGTTCCGCTGAATTTTAACGTTCCGTTTGCGGTTAAGGTAACAACATCGCTGATATTTTCTCTAAACACAATATTAGGCGCGTTAATTGTTAAAGATTTTTCCGCAATGGTATCACCATCTGAGTCTGTTTTTATTTCACCAAGATTTACAGTTTGCGCGGAAATTATTCGTTCTATGCTCGCACCGCCAAGTTCTAATAATCCGTTTACCGTTAATATATTTACACCGCTGATATCGCCATTTAACACAGTTTTATCATCTGCTGTTAATATCAAAGAATTGTTAGCTCCGGTTACCGCGCTTAAATTAATTTCCTGAGCGCCGATATTCCTCACTGCGCCCGTTCCGCCAAGGGTTAAAAATCCGTTTACGTTCAAAGTTTCTGTATTGTCGATATCGCCGTGTAAAACAATGTTACCCGCGTTTAATGACAGAGTATCAATATAGATGACATTATTATTTAACGTAATATTTCCGGTGTTCGCTGTTACTGTTAAAGACTTGGAGTTCCCAAAAACAGAGTTTAAAGCAACTTCTGAAGCTGTAATACTGTTAATTGCTCCCAGCAATTCTATTTCATTGCCATTAGTATCAAATATTCTGCCTGCGCCGCTCATATTTATAGAAACATCATTAAGATTGATGCTTCCGCCGACAGCGCCAAAAGTTATTTCACCTGATGAATTGTAATTTTCGTTAAAAACAATGTTTGCGCCGACTGTGCCAAAAGCAAGTTCGCCTGTTGACGTATAATTTCCGTTAAAAATAATATTTGCGCTTCCCGTTGATAATTCAAGACTACCGCCGCCTGAGACATCATTAAAAGTAATATCGCCGTTTGCGGAACCAAACACATTTGATCCTGCAATAACTAATGAATTATTAAAAGTAATATTGTTATTCCCTGATGCGGATAATTCTATTCCATCGGCGTGAACAGTCCCGCTGAAGGCAAGATTTGCATTCGCGTTAATTTCTATGCCGTTATTAAAAATTATATTACCGCTTACCGCCGTTAGTGTTATATTCGAGCCGCTGACTGTTACATCGTCTTTATAATTTTGATTACCTGTAGTTGTGATGTTCGCTTTTATATCAGCAAATCCCGTAACTTCAACAGATTCGGCTGTAATATTTGAATTAAACTCAGCGTAATTTAAAATTTTTAAATCATCCGCAGCATCCATTTCAGCGTCAGATGCGACAATTAGATTAGTATAAATATCATTAAAAACCCATTGATTACCGCCTGCGACATATCCATGGTAATGTATTGTTCCGGGAGCCGGTGTTCCCGGTATATAATCATCTATTATAATCTGCTGACCGGCTGCGCCATACAGCATTATTGTGCCATTGTTGATAAAATCTTTTTGTATCGCAACTTTTAAAGAATAACCCGCAAGATCAATAACTGCCGCGCCTGTTTCAATTAACAAACCTTCACATTCAAAATCCGTATTTAATATTGGATAAAAAGGCGCAGCCTTAATAACTATTAATGTGTCGTCAGCGTTTTCGGGCACTTCTTTTCCTGCCCAGTTTTCTTCATTACTCCAATCATGATCATCATTTCCTGTCCATATGTATACATTTTCTATAAAAACATTTACGTTGTTGCCGCCGTTATAAGCGTGTATATGATCTATAAATTCATGATCAATAATAATTGAATCACAATCCTTAACAGTCGGCATATTAACAGTGAATTTTATTTCTCCATTAAGTAACCAGCGCGACCCATCCACACCTGTGATAATAGCCTGTAATGTTGTATTATTTGCATATAATGCAGGTATTACCTGCGTACTGTCATTCGCAAATTTAATAATTGAGTTAACAGCATTTAATTCGTTAATTGAATTACCATCTTCAAATGTTACACCGGCGCCGGCGGCGATATTTAACGCAGCAATAATATTACTACCCGTAAATGTTACATTCGCTCCTGTTCCAATATTAACAACATTAAATGTATTAGTTCCGTTTATTATAACAGTTCCATTGAGCGTCAGTATACTGCTGTTATGCGCAAATATGCCTGAATCATTCCAAACGCCGTCTGTTACAGTGATGGTATTGCTGTAATTTGTTCCCGCGCTGAGAGTTCCGCCTGTATTAATATTTAAATCTTTTATGGAAAGGTTATGAACATTCATAATTAAAGCTGCGCCATTGTCAATAGTCAGCGTCCCTGTTACCAACAAATTTCCACGCGCTTGTCTGTTTCCTGCGCTGATTTGCAAATTGGCAAATTCAAAGACGCCTGCAAGCTCCGTTCCAGCAGCGTTAAAATGATACAAACCTGTTCCGCTAAATGCAGCCGCGCTTATTGTCTGGCTGCCGTCAAGCGTTATTGTTCCATTGTTGATCAGGCTGTTTATTATATTTATTTCAATATCGGCGGCAAGATCAACATTGGCAGAAGCGTTTATTGTGAATGAAGAAGCTGTAACATCAATATCAAGCTCTAGATTATACGGCGTAAAAGCAGGTATAATTATTAACGCACTGTTATCCTGCGGATTTGGATAATAGCCTTTATCCCAATTTAAATCATTTTCCCAGCTGTTATTATTATTTCCTGTCCATGTGAAAGTGCCGCCTTTAAAAACGCGCAGATTGTTATTACCGTCAACAGCGTTTGTTCCGGCGATCAGGTTAAGATAATCATCACAATCACAGTCCGCAATGGTTGTACTGTTAGAAGGATTTATAATTCCAAAAAGTTTCCAGCGCGATGTTCCTGTTGATTCCGCCCGCATAAAAGTGTTATTCGCATTAAAAGCGTTTATTGTCTGAGCGCTTCCGTCAGCGAAAATAACATTGGAATTTACGGCGTTAAATGTATTAATTGTATTATCATCGTTAAATGACATATCAGCGCCGGAAGCAGCGTTAAGTAATGTGATAGAATTACTTCCCGTAAACGTCACATTCGCGCCTGCGCCGGCATTAACAGTATAAAAATTATTATTATCGTTTACTGTAACAGTTCCGTTAAGCTCAACAATTCCGTTATTATGGTGGAAAACGCCTGAATCATTCCATACGCCGCCTGTCAGAATTAATCTTGAAGCGGCGTTCGCGTTTAAAGTTCCGGTATTGTTCAGGTTTGTTATCGAAATATTATTCGATCCAAGAGATAATGTTCCGTTGTTTGCAATTACGCCTGCAAATACAAGATTATTAAAAACAGCGTTTCCGTCTAATATAGTAATATTATCAAATGGAGAACCGTTCGCGCCTACTGTTCCGTTTATAACAATATCGCCGCTTGAATCAATCGAAAGGCTTCCCGTTCCTGTGACTGCGCCGGCTAGAGTTATATCATTACCGGCAGTTAACGACACATCTCCATTTACAATAACCGCGCCGTTTAAAATAATATCAGTGTCCGCTGCAATTGTTATATCTTCATTAATTATAACAGCGCCTGTTACAACGGAAACGGCGCTAAAGCCTGAATTGAATGATGCGTTACCCGAAACTTCTAACGCTCCGGCTTTATCCATAGCGGCGGTATCATCAATGACAATATTCGTATAGGAAGAGCCAAAAGCCCATTGATTTCCGCCTGAAACAAATCCGTAGTAATGGATTGCTCCTGCCTCTTGAGTCATCGGCGCAGAACCGTCAATTTCTACCTGATCCGGTATGCCGCGCAGCATTATCGTTCCATTATTGGTTAAGCCGCCCGCTTCAGTTATTTCCAGTTTATTGCCGCCAAGATCAATTACAGCGCCGGTTCCTATAGTTAAATTAAAAATAATAATATCGTCATCAAGTGCGGGACGATTGTCATACTGCGAAGGTATGGGAATAATTATTTCCGCTTCATTGTTATTTTTGAAAGGAGCTGTCCCGGACAGCCAGTTATCATTATCGCTCCATACGCCGCTTTCGCTTCCATCCCATATAAAAATATTTTCGTTAAAAACCCAATCATTGTTGTTGCCGCCGTTTTTTGCGTTCAGGTTGTGTATAAAACCATGATTAATCGTTGTTGAATTACAATCTTTTATAACAGGCAAACCGGTTGGATATATTCTTCCTTCTAGATTCCAGCGGGAACCTTCATTACCTGATACGACAGCCTGCAATGTTGCGCCATCAGCGTTCAGAGCTGTTATATTCTGCGTTAAACTGTTTGCAAACATGATAATGGAGCCCGATCTTGCGTCGAGTCTGGCAAAAGTGTTACCGCCGTTAAATGTTACATCATTGTAACACTCCGCAAAATTGAAAGTATTGCTATCATTTACTGTTGAGTTATTAAATATAACCGTACCGTTGTTGTGATTAAAAACGCCTGAATTATCCCAAACGCCGTCTGTTACCGTTATTGAATTTAAAGTTCCTGTTCCGGCGTTTAAAGTTCCTCCTGATTCAATAGTCAGATTTTTTATGGAAAGATTACGGGTACCCATGCTTAAAGCGGCGGAATTACCGATAGTCAGGGAATTTGTTACGCTTAAATTTGAGTGCGCCGCCCTGTTTCCGCCGCTGATTTTTAAATTATAAAACTGCGCAAGCCCTGCAAGACCTGTACCGTTTCCGTCAAACTCAATCAACCCCGTTCCGTTAATTGCGCCCGATGATATTGTCTGACTTCCGTCAAGAATTATTAATCCGCTATTTTCTACTGACGCGGCAAAAATACTATTTGCGCCTAAATCCATTGTTCCGTTTAAGATGACAAGATCACCTAACGCAGAGCCGTTTTCTCCAATATCTCCGTTTATTGTTATAGCGCCCGAAACGTTAAGCATTAAATCACTCTGCGTTTCTGAAATAAGGCCGCCTCCGATAACAACATTCGATGCTATAATCTGGCTATTACTGCCTGATAATTTCAAACTCGCGTAATTCTGCTCTCCGCTTGTTTGAATTGTAACATTATCTGAAATATCCGCTATTCCTAAAACTGTAACAGAATCAGCGCTAATCCCTGATTGAAAATAAGCTGCTTGATAAATATTTAAATCATCGGCTGGCTCCATATCAGCTAAAGAATCAATGCACAAAATATCATAATTTTCGCCGAATACCCAATTACCGCCTGTATTTCCGTAATACCATATAATTCCCGGCACCGGTGAATCAGGAGGCAAATTAACTGTCACTTGATCAGGCGCGCCGTGTAACTTGAAAAATAAATTATTATCAAACCCGCCTGTCGTCTGAAAAGGAGCGGAGCCAATATCAATCATTCCGTCATTGGTAATCGAGCCTGCTTTAATATCTGCTGCGCCGCAAAGGTCTAACAGGCGGTCGGGATAAACTTTAATACTATTTGTTACGTTTAAACTGCCGTCGGTAATAGTTACATTGCCGTTCACAGTAATACTTTCAGCAGTTAAGCCATAGAAACCCAATCTTAAAGTAACATCTGATTCGAATATAAAATCTCTCAAATCCTCAATATCGTCTGTTAATCTTATAGACGCGTTAATATTAATTATTACCGTATCACCTGCACTCAAGCCGGGATAACTTCCGCCTGAGTCATCAGGAGCGCCTGAATCTTCAAAGTTCCAGTTAAGGTAATTATTCCAGTCATCATCATCGCCGCCATTCCATGTATACTCGGCTCCCCACCCAAAACATGCGAGAAAAGTAAAAAAAATTAATAAAAAAGCGAATTTCTTCAAGTTATAGAGATTCCCATATCGTTATATATAAATATCGGCAAAAATCTCACCATTCTTCTATACTATAGAACGACATATTGAAAAAAATACTATCATTAACTCCTGCCAGAAAAACTAATAAATCAATTTTTTTAATTTTCGAGCAAGCTTTTTCGCACATTCAACCCATATATATATGACACTTTTTTGAGTGTCGGGGGGAGAAATGAAAAACGGCTTGGATATTGAGGCAAATATTAATTGGGTCTTCACCGCTGCACCGATAATACGCTTAATTGGGTCAGAATTTTTAAAATCTGATATAGACCTAATAACTCAGGTTGATGAATTTTTTAAAAGTATCGGCAATATGGTTGAACGAGAAGGTCTAGGTACGGTAAGTCTCGCCCGGCAAGGAATACGAGCAAGTATTGCGCATGGCATTGGAAGGTTAAAAGCTGTTGCATTTACCGCTGTACCGGATGTAATAAGGTTAGGCAGAGTCATTGATTATCAGATAAATTGGAAAAATCGCGGCTACGACACTTATGTTATCGACGCGCCGATCATGATTAAAAATATTGAATACATTGCTGAAGTAATTATTAACCAAGATAAAGACGGTCAACGGTTTTATCTGCATGAAGTAGAAACAAAAGAAAAGGCTCAAAGCGCGTTCAAGACCGGAATGAATACCAGCGCGCTTCAAGCCTCTCAAAAAACCAAGGACGCGTTCAAGACTGGAATGGATACCAGCGCGCCTCAGGTTTCTAAACTTATTATAACAAAAATATCAAAAGAAATCAATTAAAATTGTGAATAATCTGTTTTTTTTATTATGTATACCAATCCAGCCACTTGTTAACCGGTCTAAACTATATTACATTAAACCAATGAAAGTACTATTCATCGGCGGGACCGGCACTATTTCAAGCGCGATCACAAGGCGCGCGGAGCAGCTGGGCTGGGATATTTATCTGCTTAACCGCGGCAGCAGAAAAAGCGAATTTAAAGGGCAGGAGTTTAAGCATATCAGCTGCGACATCAGAACTGAGGACGCTTCTTCAATCAGGGAAAAGCTTGAAAAGGCGATTGGTAAAGGAAATCAATTTGACGCGGCAGGCGAATTTATCGCGTTTACGCCAGAGCATGTCGAAAAAGACTTTAAGATTTTAAATGGTTTGTGCAGGCAGTATATTTTTATTTCTTCGGCGTCGGCGTACCAAAAGCCGCTGTCTTCGCACCTTATTACGGAAAGCACTCCCCTCTCCAATCCGCTGTGGAAATATTCAAGAGATAAAATCGCCTGCGAAGAATATCTTATGCATTCGTATCAGCAAAACGGTTTCCCTGTAACCATCGTGCGCCCAAGCCACACGTATGACGAAAGAAGCGTCCCACTTGGAGTGCACGGCGCAAACGGCAGCTGGCAGGTGTTAAAACGGATGCTGGAAGGAAAAAAGGTTATCATTCACGGCGACGGTACAAGTTTATGGACTTTAACCCATAACAGCGATTTTGCCCGCGCCTTTGTGCGCATTATGGGAAATATCCACGCGATCGGAGAAGCGGTTCATATTACATCCGACGAAAGCGTAACATGGAATCAAATCTATGGAATTATCGCGGACTCGTTGAACGTGCCGTTAAAAGCGGTTCATATCGCAAGCGAATTTTTAAACGAATGTTCACAGGAGCGTTACGATTTTAACGGAAGCCTTTTGGGAGATAAAGCCAATACGGTAATTTTTGACAATACCAAATTAAAAAGGCTTGTTCCCGATTTTTGCGCCGCTGTAAGAGCGGACGAAGGCATTAAAATGACTGTCGCCAATATTCTGGCTCACGAAGAATTGCAGCAGGAAGATCCGGAGTTTGATGAATGGTGCGACAAGGTAATTTCCGCTCTGGAAACGGCAAAAAACAGTTTCAAGAGATAGTTTGCGTCTTTTTAGGGTCGCTTCTCTTATGCTCTCTCATTGTAAGCGCCACAATTGTTATAAAAAGCGCAAGGAAGAAAACAATCGTTATTAAAAGCGCGAACATATTGCCGCTTTCCTTTTCCTTAACAGCCGGAGGTTCGCCTACTATCAATACCGACGGGTCTACAGGCACCCTGTTATCCGTAAGAACGACGAAAAAACAGATTACTACCGTTATTATCATCAGAGCAAGGGCGCCAAGGCTCGCAAGGCGGATATGAAAAGTGGATTTCTTGTTAAGCGCCATAAAAATAATACCGCCCATGAGTATTATCCCTATCAATACGCCTATAAATATCATTATTCCCTCCGGTCAATGAACTTTATAAAATATTTATAAAAAGCCGCGAATCCGCAGCCTGTGTATAGCTGATTTTCGGCGAATTTTTCCTTGCTAATTACCACACAAATTGGTATAATATAGGAAAATCCATATTTTAAGTGAGGAAAAAGATGGCTCATAAAATTAGTGACTCTTGTGTCAGCTGCGGTTCATGCGTTGGCGATTGCCCGGTAGAGGCAATTTTCGAAAAAGACGGGCAATATCATATTGATCCGGATAAATGCACAGACTGCGGCGCCTGCGCCAGCACATGCCCGACAGAATCTATTTCTGCCTAAGGTTTGTTTACAAGTAGAACAGGCAAGGGAATAACCCTTGCCTTTTTTTTAATTTTTCTATACCCGTCAGCAGCCTTTTCACAGCCGGCAGGAGCGGGAGAAGTCTCTCCCCTTGAATTTCCTGAAATAAAACGGCTCGATCCCGGCGATTTGGGATTCAGGCAGTACACAAGCGACGTACACGCCAACAGAAGGCGTCTTGCGTCAGCCAGAGGCGTCGGCGCCGGGGAATTCGCGGAACACCTGACAATCTACCAATACAGAGTAAAACCCGAGGACGATATTTTATTTCTTGCCGCGCGCCTTAATATGCCGTACTCGGCACTGGCAAGCCTTAACGGGCTTAACAATCCGTCGGCGCTTGAACCGGGTAAACCGCTGCTGCTCCCCTCATGCCCCGGAATCTTTATCCCGTCAAACATCAACACAGATCTGGAAAAACTGCTGGGAGCTGCAAGACAGGATGGCGGCGCGGCTTCTGTGGAAATTAAAATAAGGTCTTATAATAAAACAGAAACTTATTTATTTTTTCCCGGCGCGGATTTTACGCCGACAGAGAGGGCGTTCTTTTTAAATTCCGGCTTCAGGTTCCCTCTGCGCCAGTTTCGCATTACAAGCCGTTACGGCATAAGGAATGACCCGATAACAGGAAACGTTTCCATGCACAGGGGGATCGATCTTGCCGCGCCTGAAGGGACGGAGGTTTTTGCCGCCGCTGACGGAGTTGTAACTGCGGCTGGTTTTGATCCTGTTTATGGAAATTATGTTATCATCAGGCACAGCAATAGCTGGACCAGTCTTTACGGACATTTACAAATTATCGAAACGGTCTTGCGAAGTGAAGTAAAATCAGGTAATCTTATAGGTAGGGTAGGAACAACAGGCCAATCCACTGGCCCGCACCTTCATTTTGAACTGCGGCAGGACGGGAAACCATTCGA
>JGI24695J34938_10001353_pt1 | contig 21184 bp, 14 predicted proteins | sample TergutCo191P3_FD_34938 | JGI IMG/M metagenome (IMG submission 34938)
CATGTAAAAACTTTCGGCGCGCCCGATTACATTGACGATGAAATTTTCTTTGAAGACGAAGAAGATGAAACAAACATGTCGCTCTTTTCTGACGGCGACGATCCTCTGTACGAAAAAGCTTTAGAAATAATAATGCAGCAGGGGAAAGCAAGCGCGTCTTTCATCCAGCGCAGGCTGAAAATCGGCTTCAACCGCGCCGCGCGATTGATTGAAGAAATGGAACGCCGCGGAGTTGTCGGTCCGTCTCTCGGAGCGAAACCGCGTGAAGTTCTTCGCGGCAGTGCCCTGCAAAGCTACTCTTAAGTGGCTTAAACGGTATCAGGCGCTATTTCTTTAAGAAGAGACTCCCGCAAAGACGCTAAGAAGCAAAGTTGTTGTCTGAAAGCTTACTCTGCGATCTCCGCGCCTCCGCGAGAAAAAAGGGGTTAACAGTAACAGGAACCTATTTTCATCATCGTTGAATACGCGCTGAGCCGCCTTTCGCGAACGCTGTTACCTGATCAAGACTGCACATTGATGTATCGCCCTGAGTAGTTGTAACAAGCGCGCCGTGAGCCCAGCCGAGATTAAGCGCTTCCTGCGGATCTTTACCGGATAATAAACCGTAAAAAAGTCCCGCGGCGAATCCGTCACCGCCGCCGACGCGATCGTAAACATCAAGCTCCGCTGTCGGCGCCTGATATGTTTTCCCGTCAATGGCAAGAACAGCGCTCCACGAATGGCGGTTTGTCGAGTGAACTTCGCGTAACGTCGTAGCTACTGCTTTTATATCAGGAAAATCCTTTCTGACATTTTCTATCATGGCGAAAAAAGCCGACGGATCAAGCTCGCCTTTAGCTTCAACATCCTGTCCTTTAAGCCCTAACCCTTTTTGCAAATCTTCCTCATTGCCGACAAGCACATCTACATAACCCGCGATTTTGCGTAACGTTCTTGCCGCTTCTTCCTCAGCCTGCGCGGCGCCTTTTCCCTGCTCCGCGGCGGCGACCGCCCAAAGTTTCGCCCTGTAGTTAAGATCGAATGACACAACAGCGCCCGCTTTTTTCGCCGCCTGCATCGCTTCTATCACAAGCTGCGATGTTGTCGGAGACAGCGCGCTGAAAATTCCGCCGGAGTGAAACCAGCGGATGCCTTTAGAAAAAATCGCGTCCCAGTTAAAACTGCCCGGCGCGAGACGCTGCGCCGCTTCGTTGGATCGGTTATAAAAAACAACAGGCGCTCTTACGCCCTGTCCGCGGTCGCTCCACACAATCGCCATGTTAGGACCCCGCACTCCGTCATGCTCAAAATATTTATAATACGGAGTTACGCCTGCTTTTTTCACCGCGTATTCGATCCGCTTACCGATTGGGTAATTTACCATCGCGCTCGCGATCGCGGTCTTCATGCCAAAGCATGTTGACAAGTTCGTCGCGACATTGTACTCGCCTCCCGATACATGCAAAAGATACTCATCCGCATACTGGAACGGAATAATTCCGGGATCAAAACGCGTAACCAGCGCGCCAAGCGCTAATAAATCATGGGCGGCGCCTTTCTCCGCCGGAATCTTTAATACAGACATATATTCTCCTATAAAAATTAATATTAATAACTTTATTAAAACTTAAGTTAAAAAAAGCTCATCTGTTAAACGACATAAGTTGACGCGCTTGTTGTTCCTCCCTTGCCGGTCCAGTTTGTGTGGAAGAACTCGCCGCGCGGTTTGTCAGAGCGTTCGTAAGTGTGCGCGCCAAAATAATCGCGCTGCGCCTGTAATAAATTCGCGGGAAGGATGGCGCTTCTGTAACCGTCAAAGTATGAGAGCGCGCTCGCGAACGCGGGAACAGGAATTCCGTTCTGCACCGCGACGCTTACAACCCTGCGCCATGAATCCTGCGCGTCTTCGATAATTCCCGTAAAGAATGAATCCAAAAGAAGATTTTCTAAATTAGGATTTTTATCAAAAGCTTCTTTAATTTTCCCGAGGAAGACTGAACGGATAATGCAGCCGCCTCTCCACATTAAAGCGATGCCGCCGTAGTTAAGATTCCATTTGTATTCTTTCGCGGCTTCGCGCATCAATAAATATCCCTGCGCGTACGATACAACTTTGGACGCGTATAACGCTTTTTCCAAATCATTTATAAACTTCGCTTTGTCAGATACAGGAGTAATCTTCGGGCTTGAAAAAACTTTAGAAGATCGCACGCGCTCATCTTTCGCCGCGGAAAGACAGCGGCTGAAAACCGCTTCGCCGATTAGTGTGAGAGGAACGCCAAACTCAAGCGCGGCGATGCCAGTCCATTTGCCCGTTCCCTTCTGCCCCGCGGTGTCGAGAATTTTTTCAGCTAACGGTGAGCCGTCCGCGTCTTTGTAGCGGAGTATGTCCCGCGTGATTTCGATTAAATAACTGCCGAGCGAACCTCTGTTCCATTTATCAAACACATCGCCCATTTCATCGTAAGAAAGACCGAGCACATTTTTCATCAGGTGATATGTCTCGCAGATAAGCTGCATATCTCCGTACTCGATCCCGTTATGCACCATTTTTACAAAGTGCCCTGCTCCGTTTTCGCCGACCCAGTCGCAGCATGGAACACTGGCAGCCGCGCCGCCGCCGTCAACTTTCGCGGAGATTGCCTGCAAAATCGGTTTTACTTCCGGCCACGCCGAAGGAGAGCCGCCGGGCATTATTGACGGACCTGTTAACGCGCCTTCCTCGCCGCCAGAAACTCCTGTGCCAATATACAAAAGCCCCTTCGACTCGACATAAGAAGTTCGCCTGATCGTATCCTGATAATTCGAATTGCCGCCGTCGATAATGATATCGCCTTTTTCAAGAACTTCCAAAAGCTGCTCGATTGTATCATCAACCGCTTTTCCGGCTTTAACCATAATCATCGCCTTACGCGGTCTTTTTAAAGCGGCTGCTAATTCCGCCATGCTGTGGCAGCCGGTGATTTTTTTTCCCGATCCGCGTCCTTGTGTAAATTCATCAACTCTTGATGTTGTCCTGTTATAAACCGCGGCGGAAAAACCTTTGCTCTCAATATTGAGAACGAGATTTTCTCCCATTACCGCGAGCCCAATCAATCCAATGTCAGCGTTACTCATACATCACTCCTGATTTATTTATAAAAATTTTATATGGCGTTTTATCTTAATTTAATATAACATGAAAAAAACTTATGTTCTATGCGGATACTTGTCTGATCGCTGTAAACAATCAGGTAATCGCAAGGAGACAGTAATGCCGAAAAAAACATACATCGCGAGAGGCGCAGCCGATCTTGATTTAACAGACGAAGAATTAAACGATCTTTTTTCAGACGCTTTATCAAAAGCTTTGGACGATCTAAATAATTCAGGCTCTGTAATAATTCTGCCGCCTGATATTACGCGTTTCCATTCTAAAGCGGGTTTTTTTACTGACGCCGCGTCGCGCGCGCTGTCAAAAAACTCTTGTAAAAATCAGCTTGGCGCGGTTCTTCCAGCGCTTGGAACCCACATGGCAATGACAGACGCTGAACTTGACAGAATGTTTCCCGGAACCCCTAAAAATAAATTCCTTGTCCATGACTGGCGCAATGATGTAACAGAGCTTGGACGCCTCGAAGCGGATTGGGTGGAAAAAACATGCGGCGGCGCTGTCCGTTATGACTGGCCTGTTCAGGTGAATAAACTGCTGCGCAAAGACAGCCCCGGAAGCGGAAATTTTTCCATGATATTATCGATAGGGCAGGTTGTTCCCCATGAAGTCGCGGGAATGGCGAATCACGCGAAAAATATTTTTGTGGGAACCGGCGGCAAAGAAGCGATTGATAAAAGCCATTTCGCCGGAGCCGCTTACGGAATGGAAAAAATGATGGGCAGAGTTGATACTCCTGTCCGCTTAATGTTTGACGAGGGATTGCGCCGTTACGCGCATAATCTGCCGCCGGTTCTTTGGGTTCTCACTGTTGTCGGTGCCAGATCCGCCGAAGAAACGGCGCTGCAAGAACAGCGCGAAGGAGAAACCCGGGGGTCTCTCGCGGTCAGAGGTCTTTTTGTCGGCTTTGGACGCGAATGTTTTGAAAAAGCCGCGAACCTCGCGCAAAAGGTAAACGTTGACATCATGGACGAGCCTATTCACAAAGCTGTAGTATATCTTGAACCTGAGGAATTTCGCACAACGTGGCTTGGAAACAAAGCTGTTTACCGCACGCGCATGGCAATCGCGGACGGCGGCGAATTATTGATCCTCGCGCCGGGTCTGGAAAAGTTCGGAGAAGATTCCGGAATTGACGAACTAATCAGAAAGTACGGGTACAGACCGAGCAAAGAAATAATGAACAAAGTTGCAGATAACGCGGACTTAAGAGGAAATTTAAGCGCCGCCGCCCACCTGATCCACGGATCAAGCGAAGGCAGGTTCATAGTACGCTATTGCACATCAGACAGCAAAGAAAAACACAGCGTTACGCAAAGCGTTACGCGAAAAGAAATTGAATCGGCTGGTTTTGAATGGGGCGATTTAAACGAAGCGCGGGCGCGTTATGATACCGCGAAATTAAAAACAGGCTGGAATACATTACAGGACGGAGAGCGAATATTCTATGTTCCCAATCCCGCGCTTGGCTTGTGGGCGGAAAACAAAAGATTTAACTCACAATAAACGCTGATTCAGCCGATTTTATTTAATTACAGCCCTGAATTGCTCGCGCACTTCGTTAAATACATCCGCGATTAAAGGATCAAACATTTCACCGGTGCTGTCCATGATAATTTTTTCAGCTTCTTCGGAAGTAAAAGGTTTTTTATACGGACGCTCGGACACAAGCGCGTTATATACATCAACTATCGCCATAATGCGTCCCTGAACAGGAATATTCAATCTGTCAAGCCTGTGAGGATAACCCATTCCGTCCCAGCGCTCGTGATGATAACCAGCGAATAATTTAGCGTTATGCAAAAATTCAGAATTATTTCCTGTCCGCAGAATCATTTTGTCTATAATCCTCTCGCCGCGCGCGGCATGAGTTTTAATTGTCTCGAATTCCTCGTTTGTTAATTTACCCGTCTTGTTCAATACGTTATCTGCAATCGCGATCTTGCCGATATCATAAAGACGCGCGGAAGAACAAAGCAAATCCAAATCATATTTATTAAGTTCAAGCGAATAAACTTTTCGTTTCATCATCGCTTCAATTAATATCTTTAATAATAAAACTGTACGCTCAATATGGCTGCAGACCGCTTCATCGCGGTTTTCCGCGATGTCCGCGACAACAGATATAATGCCGTCCTGTAAAACCTCAAGCTGTTCGATTTTCGCCTGAAGCCGCGCGGTTAAATCGGCGTTCGCGGCCGAAGCAGCGTTCGCAGCCGAAGCAGCGTTCGCAGCCGAAGCAGCGTTGTCATCAGCGGAAGGAACTTTATCCTGCATTTACGGCTCCCTATTAGCAAATAAAATTAATCAAGTTTTATAATGCGGAATATTATCATAACAAATAAAAAAAATCAAGATAAAAACCTTCGCTGGTATGTAAGTTGTTCCGCTGCTTGTTACGCAAAATGACGATAAGAAATATTAGAACATTAATTCGGAGGAATGATGGTATACGGCTATATCAGAGTCAGCACTGACAAGCAGACAGTCGCGAATCAGCGGTTCGAAATTGAAAAATTTTGTTCAGCTAACAACATTATAATTGAACGATGGATCGAAGAAACTATCAGCGGAACAAAAACGCCGGAAAAGAGACTGCTGGGATCTCTTCTCGCGGGAGTTAAAAAAGATGACTTGATTATTTGTTCGGAATTATCCCGTCTGGGAAGAAGCCTTTTTATGATAATGTCAATTTTAAATCATTTAATGCTTAACGGGGTCAGAATCTGGACAATTAAAGACAACTACAGGTTAGGTGACAATATACAGTCAAAAGTTCTGGCGTTCGCTTTCAGCTTGTCCGCGGAAATTGAGCGCGACCTAGTATCCCAAAGAACAAAGGAAGCTCTCGCCAGAAAAAAAGCGCAGGGCATGATCCTTGGTCGCCCTAACGGGAAAAAATCTTCACGCGTAAAACTTTCCGGCCACGAAAAAGAAATCCAAAGGCTTCTTGAAGAACACACATCAAAAAGCGCGATTGGGAGAATATTCGGCGTAAACAGAATGACAGTCGACGCGTTCCTAAAAAAAAGAATGGGAGGCGGCTAAATTTTTTAATAGAAAAAAATAAAAAAATTCAAATCTATATTTTCTCACTATGTTTTATATGATTACTCTTATTTATAGTAAGAATTTACAATTATATGTTGACATTTTGTGTATAGATAATTAAAATGAAAAAACAAATCCACTTCTTTTGACCAATATAGTATATACTAAAACAGGAGGAAAGTATGAAAAAATTAAAAGGGATAATCATTGCAATATCATTGATATTAATGGCAGTAATGATTATTGGATGTCAGGGTGGCGGCGCAAGCGCTGGTACGGGTCAAAAACCCACAACACCACAAGGAAGGCTTGTAGTCGGCGTTAACGCCATGAACGGAAATATGTTTGACGGCTGGGACAATCTGGCTGGAAATGCCGATATTAAACGGCTTATCGAAGGATCAACCACAATTATCTACACCGAAGATGACAGATTTGTTGTTGATCCGGTCGTTGTCAGATCAATGACCACCACAGATAACGCTGACGGCGGAAAAACTTACACAATCGAAATTAACAGGGATCTGGTATGGAACGACGGTACGCCGATAACCGCGAAAGATTATGTTTTCTCAATGCTTTTTAACTATAGCCCGCAAGTCAGGGAATTAGGCACAAACAGATGGGTCGGGGGCGATACATACTATGGTTTCAACGAATATAACACAGGAGAAACTAATATTCTGTCAGGAGTGCGTTTATTAGGTGATTATTCATTCTCGATAAGAATTGCCTCCGAAGACAGTTACGGCGATCCTCTCTTCCCATTCTGGTATGAGATCACTTACGCGAACGTAACTCCGCTGCCAATTCATGTTCTTGCGCCTGGCTGCGATGTTGTAGACAGAGGATCAGGCGCTGAAATAACAGGACCTTTTACGCTTCAGCTTATTCAATCCACAGTTGATAATGGTTCGACAGGTTACCGCTATACCCCTTATGTTTCAGCGGCTCCTTATAAATTTGTAAGTTATGACGCGAGCAACAACACAACAATCCTTGAAGCAAATGACAGGTATTTAGGTTCAGGCCCTGACAGAGATAAACCATTGATCAAAACACTGGTTTTGCAAATGACAAACAACGCGACTCAAATTGATATGTTAAGATCCGGCGCGATTGATCTTCTTACCCAGTTATCTGGCGCGGATCAGATCAATCCAGGACTCGATCTCGTTGACGCCGGCGGATTTAATTACATTGATTACGCGCGCAACGGTTACGGCTGTATCTGGTTCCATTGCGACTGGGGTCCATCACAGTTCCCGGCAGTCCGCCGCGCTATCGCGTACTGCATGGATCGCGAAGAATTCGTGCGCCAGTACACAGGCGGTTACGGCGTTGTCGTACACAGCCGCATCGGTCTCGCGCAGTGGATGTATACCGAAAACAAAGCCACCCTCGACAGGGATATGACAGTTTATTCACTCAATCTTGATCGCGCGAGAGAAGAGCTTATCGCGGACGGATGGACGCTTAACGCGCAGGGCGGGGAATACACGTCAGGCACGCGCTACAAGAGAATGGAAGACGGCACCCTTATGGCGCTTGTCGTCGAATGGTTCTCCAATAACCTGAACAAGGTCGGCGAAACACTCGCCACATTCGTTACAGCAAACGCGGCGAGCATCGGTCTTCAGATTAATCAGGATCACGGCGATATTACCGCTTTCTATAACGCTCTTGACGGTGTAGGTAAACGCTATAACATGATTAACGGCGGTTCAGGCTTCGCGATTATTGATTCACCCTGGTATTATTACCAGCCGGATCCGGAAATGTTCGGTTCATGGAACGGCAATTATCTGATAGACCATGTTCTTAACAGATACACTCAAAACATGCGTAGTACAACTCCCGGCGACTACGCGACCTTCTCAAGACACTGGCTCGATTTCGTAAGGCACTTCAACAGAACCCTGCCAGATCTTCCGCTTTATTCAGATCAATACTATGGCGTATTCAACAGCAAACTTCAGGATTACAACCATTCAGCGCTTTATCCCTGGGCAAGCGCTATCATTAAAGCATGGGTTAACGAATAAAATTTCTGACTGCGCCGCAGTCTAACTTCACATACAGTCTGATCGCTTGTTTAACAACAACAAGAGGTCAGGCTGTTTATGAGCAAGGAAAACAAGAGTGTTAAACTATATATTAAGACGCATTGTATATATCATCTTTGTGTTTTTTATAGTGTCCGTAATAATGTTTACTTTGTTTAAATTGTCCCCGGCCGATCCTGTCAGAATGTATACGGAAGGTTTACGAAATGATATGCGGCCGGATGATTTTGAGCGTTATCAGGCGCAGATCAGGGTTATGTTAGGTCTTGATCAGCCCTTAATCATACAATATTTACGATGGATAGGCAGAATGCTCACAGGCGATTTCGGCAGGTCTTTGGTTTACAGACAGCCGGTTGTCGAAGTAATTAAAGCGCCTATGAGCAATACCCTGCGCTTAAACGCGGTAACAATGCTGCTGGTCTTTCTGATTACCATCCCGCTTGGAATAACAACAGCGGTAAGAAAAGGCACAATTTACGACAGCTCTGTTCAGGTAATCACAATCCTCGGTTTAAGTCTCCCTTCATTTGTAATCTCTCTCGCCGCGATTTTAGTGTTTTCGGTGCTTCTCAAATTGCTGCCGATTGGCGGCGCGTACACGCCCGGCATTCAGCTAAACGCATGGGGAACATTCCTTGACAGAGCCAGGCACATGGTTCTGCCAATCGGCGTTATGACCTTCACAAGCCTCGGATCGCTCACCCGCTACATACGCGCGACAATGATCGACGCCCTCCGCATGGATTATATAAGAACGGCGCGGGCGAAAGGTTTAACGGAAAAAGTAGTAATTTATTCCCACGCGTTCCGCAATTCATTGATCCCGTTTATGACTGTCCTAATCAGCTGGTTTATCAGCCTGTTCAGCGGGTCTGTAATGGTCGAATCGATTTTTAACTGGAATGGAATGGGAAATTTAATGTTCAATTCCATCACCGCGTTCGATTACGCGGTAGCGCTTTCAATTGGAATGTTTTATGTAATAATCGGGCTTGTCGGAAATTTGATAATCGATATCGCGTATACATTTGTTGATCCGCGGATCAGATTTACATAGGAGATAAAATGGATGGAAAAAAACAATAATACTCCTAAAAAAGGCAAGAATGAATTAAAGCCCGCGGATAATAAAAAAAAATCTTCGTTGATGGAAGAAGAACTTGTGCAAAGCCCGGGCAGAACAGCCATGCGAAACTTTTTTTCGCGCAAGTTGAGTATCGCCGGAATGGTTGTTTTTATATTTATTTTTTTAGCGTGTTTTATTTTTTCCTTTATTCTACCCATCGACCTTACCTATACTGACTCGACAAGGCAGAATTTGCCTCCGGCGTTAAATTACTTATCGATTCCAAAACAACTTAACGGCAATGTTAAAGCTCTGGACTTTGGCTCCACTTTCGGAGTGGGAATCGGCATGAGTGGCGATTTATACATGTGGGGAACCATACCGGACAGGGTTAAAAATAATGTCCCGGAGAACATGGGATCATTAAAGCTTGTATCCGCGGGTCTTGATCATGTCGCGGCAGTCAGCGAAAACGGACGGGTTTACGCGTGGGGAAATAACAGGCTTGGAATAACAAATATCGCGGACAGCGTGCGCGGTAAAAATATTATCGATATACAAGCGGGTCACCAGGTAACTATCGCTCTTGACAGCGAGGGAACTCTTCACTTCTGGGGCAACGCGAACAATTACCATTTCCGCCCCGGCGATAATCAGGGAAATTTTAAAGACTTCGCCATAAATATATCCACGGTTATAGCGTTAACAAAAGACGGGATCGTTGCCGCGCTTACAGACGCGGATTTGGGCTTTGCCAGAATTCCCGAAGTTGTTCAGGGGCGCACTGTCGACATTGCCTCAACTGATCATGTCTCCGCCGCGGTTTGCAGCGATGGAACTGTTGTAACATGGGGCAGCGCGTTTCTTCCGGCGCACAATGTTCCCGCGGAAATCCAGGGAAGGGTAAAGTCCATAAAAGGCGCGCGCACTCATTTTACCGCGCTTTTGGATGACGGCTCGGTTTATTCATGGGGAGACAACATGTTCGGTCAAATCAATTATCCCGATATAACCGGATACACTCAAATAACAATCGATTATTACCAGAACGCGGCAATTGATTCAAATGGGCATATAATTACATGGGGGCAGAACGGATATATCATGGGCACCGATCAGTGGGGACGCGATGTATTCACCCGTGTCGTCTACGGAGGCAGGGTAAGCCTGACTGTAGGTTTTATCGCTGTAATAATTTCAGCGATTATCGGAATTACAATCGGCGGGTTCTCAGGCTACTTCGGCGGAAAAACAGATATGTTCCTGATGCGTTTCGCGGAAGTTGTCGATTCAATCCCCTTCCTGCCTCTGGCGATTATTCTTGCCGCGATTGTCGCGAACAGGGTACCCGAAACGGGACGCGTAGTAATGATAATGGCTATCCTTGGTTTCTTAAGCTGGTCGGGTCTCGCCCGCCTTACAAGAGCGCAGATACTGTCAGAAAAACAAAATGAATTTGTAACAGCCGCCAAAGCGATGGGAATCCGCGAGAGAGTTATTATCTTTAAGCATATCCTTCCGAATGTGCTTCCAGTAATTCTGGTCAACCTTACTGTAAGCATGGCGACATGTCTGCTTCTTGAATCTTCTTTATCGTTCCTTGGCTTCGGCGTAATTGAACCGACGCCGACATGGGGCAACATGCTTAATAAGTGTATAGACTCAATTGTTATTAGAACATACTGGTGGCGCTGGGTGTTCCCGTCGCTGGTGCTTGGGCTCGCGGTTATCAGTATCAATATTGTGGGCGATGGCCTCCGAGACGCTATCGATCCAAAATCAAACGACCGGTAGGATTAAATGGCATTACTCGAAGTAAAAGATTTACATACATACTTCAAAACCAAACGCGGCATTGTAAAAGCCGTATTCGGAGTCTCCTACGCCATTGAACCCGGCAGAACCCTTGGAGTTGTCGGCGAAAGCGGAAGCGGAAAATCCGTCTCCGCGATGAGCATCCTGCGTCTTCTGGACGGAAACGGCTATATTGATTCTGGCGAAATATTTTTTGACGGTGAGGATTTAACGAAACTAACACTTAAGGAAATTCAAAAAATCCGCGGAAATAAAATTTCAGTAATATTTCAAGAGCCGATGACAAGCTTAAACCCTGTGTTTAAAGTCGAGAGGCAGATCGGCGAGTCGTTTATGGTTCATCAGGGTATGAATAAAAAGCAGGCTTACGCGGAATCTATTAAGATGCTCGCCGATGTGCAAATCCCAAACCCTGACAAAGTCGCGAAGCAATATCCTTTCCAGCTTTCAGGCGGAATGCGCCAGCGCGTAATGATAGCGATGGCACTCGCCTGCCGCCCGCGAATTTTAATCGCGGACGAACCCACTACCGCCCTAGACGTAACAATTCAGGCGCAGATCCTAAAATTGATGAATGAATTAAAACAAGAGAACGGCGCGTCGATTCTTTTTATCACTCATGACCTTGGAGTAATCAACGAGATGGCGGATGATGTCGCTGTCATGTACTGCGGACAGGTAGTGGAAACCGCGCCGGTACGCACAATTTTCAGCCCAAGCGTTTATTCGCATCCCTACACCGAAGGACTAATGACTTCGATACCGCAGCTTGATACTCCGCACGGCGTCAGACTTGAGGCGATTCCGGGCACAGTTCCGCACCCTCTTGAAATTCCCGAAGGCTGCCGTTTCGCGCCGCGCTGCAAGTACGCGCAGGATAAATGCAGGCAAAACAGTCCTCCGTTTATGGAAGTAACGCCGGGGCAAAGCGTGCGCTGTTTCCATCCAAAAAAAGAAGAACGCGCAGAAATTACCGGAATAAAGCCTGTAATAGTACGCAATGAGAAGGAAAAATAATATGGCGCAGACAAGTGAAAATAATTTAAAAACTGCGCAGACCAGCGGCGCTCTGTCCGATAATTTTGCAATGATAATGTTTGATCTCGCCGGATACCAAAAAAATGAAAACACAGATCAAGAAATAGAAAAAAATAAAAATGGTAAAAAAACTTTAATCAGCATCAGGAATTTAAAGCAGTACTTTCCCGTAAAAGGCAATAAGAACATGTTTGTTAAAGCCAACGACGGTATCTCTATAGATATTTTCGAAGGCGAAACGCTTGGTCTTGTTGGGGAAAGCGGATGCGGTAAATCAACTTTAGGAAGAACGCTTCTTCAGCTATATCACCAGACAGAAGGTCAAACGCTTTATTACGGAAGACCGATGGAAAATGTCTCGCCAAAATTTTTCCATAATTTAATAAAAGAGCTTCCCGCGAGAAAACTAAAATTGATAAAACTCTATAAAGATGATAAAAAAAGCGCGCGGATTTTATTCGACGAACTTGTCCGCGTCTTCGGCGGGCTTTTATTATCTCCAAATGAAGACGAAGTTATAACGCTGTATAATGAACGAAAACAAATCGCGGAAAATTTTGAAGCCCGCCGTCTTGAAATCGCGCAGTCCATTCCCGATAAAGAAAGTTTTAATAAATTAGAAAAACTACGCGATAACGGCATCGATCTTTCGCGGTTAGATTATAATGAGATGCGCCTCCTTCGCAGGGATATACAGATAATTTTCCAGGACCCGTATTCATCGCTTAATCCCCGCATGACTGTAGGGCAGATCATAGGCGAGGGACCAATCGCTCACGGTTTTTTCACCGGTGAAGGTGAAGATCTCCAAAACCATGTTCAAAAAGTAATGGAAGAATGCGGACTTGCTCCTTACATGATCCACCGTTATCCGCACCAGTTCTCAGGCGGTCAGCGTCAGCGGATTGGAATCGCGCGCGCATTGGCGGTAAATCCTAAGTTTATTGTATGCGACGAGGCTGTATCGGCGCTTGACGTTTCGATTCAGTCGCAAATCCTCAATTTGTTGTCAGATTTAAAAGAAAAATCAAATTTGACATACCTTTTTATTTCTCATGATCTTTCCGTTATTAAATACATAAGTGACAGAATCGGTGTAATGTATCTTGGAAATATAGTCGAGATTGCCCGCTCCGAAGAAATTTTCCGCCGTCCTCTTCATCCTTATACGGAAGCATTGTTATCGGCGATTCCCACGACAAACTCGGACAAACAAAAAAAACAAATCATTCTGGAAGGCGACATACCAAGCCCCATCAATCCGCCAAAAGGATGCAAGTTCCACACGCGATGCCGTTATGTTAAAGATATCTGCAAGGAAGCGGAACCACCTTTCAAGGAAAACGGCGAAGGACACTTTGTTTCTTGCCACTTCCCATTAGCTTAACATGCTGTTCTTTAGAAAAAAATTCGAAAAACTGGTTGACGAAAAAGAAGCGATAAAAAAATTCGCCGGATTGCGCCCGCAAATGGAAAAGGGCGATCTTAAGGCAATGGTAATCGCGGCGGTTTTGGTTTTTCTTCCGGCAATTTTAATACTCGCGGGTTTAATGTTTTTCTTCGCGTGGCTTTTAAGCAGATAAAAAATATTTCATATCAACCTTTCCGTCATCAGAAACTTTCACTCCTTCTTTACGCAAAAGTTTTATTTGCAGTTCTCTGCCTTCCCCTTCTTCCAGCGCGACGCTTCCGTCAGATCGTAAAATTCTATACCACGGCAAATTATATTTTTCCGACATTGAATGTAAAACCCTCACTGTCTGCCTCGCTCCGTTGGCAAGCCCTGCTCTTACGGCGACATCGCGGTAACTTGAAACTTTACCTTTAGGAACAGCGAGTATTTGATCGATAATTTTCCGCGTTAGTTCTGTCATTAGGAATATATTAATAATACAAAAAAAATTTGTATAGAGATGACATGATATAATAAGCCAAAAATTTACTGGTAATATTGATAGTATTAAATCATTTATGTATAATTCCTCATGGCAAAATACCCATTCGAAACAATTGAACCCAAATGGCAAAAATATTGGGAACAAAATAAAACATTTAAAACGATAGAAGACAACTCTGTTCCAAAAGAAAAACGCAGATATGTGCTTGATATGTTCCCGTATCCTTCGGGACAGGGATTGCATGTCGGTCACCCTGAGGGTTATACAGCGACTGACATTTACTGCCGCTACCTTCGCATGAATGGTTATAATGTTCTGCACCCGATGGGTTTTGACGCTTACGGGCTTCCCGCGGAAAATTACGCCATACAAACAGGAACTCATCCCGCTGTTACAACAGCCGCCAACATCGATCGTTTCCGCGCGCAGATAAAAGCTCTTGGTTTCTCTTATGACTGGGATCGCGAAGTCGATACTTCAGCGCGGGATTATTACAGGTGGACACAGTGGATATTTTTAAAACTTTTTGATAAAGGACTCGCTTACGAAGCAGAAAGCCCTATCAACTGGTGTCCGTCATGTAAAACCGGTCTTGCCAATGAAGAAGTAAAAGACGGTCTTTGCGAACGCTGCGGCGAAAAAACAACGCGTAAAAGAATACGTCAGTGGATACTAAAAATAACTTCTTACGCTGAACGCCTTCTTTCTGACCTTGAAGGGCTCGACTGGCCGGAACCGGTAAAAATGATGCAGCGCAACTGGATTGGAAAAAGCGAAGGCGCGAACGTTACATTTAAAATTGACGGACACAGCGATGAACTGGAAATTTATACAACGCGGCCTGATACGCTTTTTGGCGCGACATATATGGTATTGTCGCCCGAGCATCCGTTAGTTGAAAAGCTTACAACGCCGGAACAAAAAAAAGCCGTTACATCCTATATCGAAGCCGCCGCGAGAAAGAGCGATCTTGAACGCACCGATCTCGCAAAAGAAAAGACAGGCGTTTTCTGCGGCGCTTACGCCATAAACCCTGTTAATGATCAGAAAATACCTATATGGATCGCGGATTATGTTTTGATTTCTTACGGAACAGGCGCGATAATGGCTGTTCCCGCGCATGACGAACGCGACTGGGAGTTCGCGAGAACTTTTAACCTGCCGATTATTTTAGTTGTGTCTTCCGTTAAGCCGCATACAGGAAAAGATTTTTCAGGCGAACCAGCAGAGTGTACCAGCGCGGACGGTTATTCAGTTAATTCAGGGAAATTTTCCGGTCTTACGACAATAGAAGCGAAAAAACAAATAACTGACTGGCTGGAAGCAAAAGGCATCGGGAAAAAAGCGGTTAATTACAAATTGAGAGACTGGATTTTTTCACGGCAGCGTTATTGGGGCGAGCCGATTCCTGTCATTCATTGTGATAGCTGCGGTATCGTTCCATTATCAGAAAATGACCTGCCGTTAAAACTGCCGGATGTTAAATCGTACGCGCCGACAGGCACCGGCGAATCGCCTCTCGCGGGAATCGATGAATGGGTAAACACAACATGTCCTAAGTGCGGCGGAAAAGCAAAGCGTGAAACAAACACAATGCCGCAGTGGGCAGGCTCGTGCTGGTACTACATCCGCTACCTCGATCCAAAAAATGAAAGAGAATTCGCAGGTCAGGAAAAAATAAATTACTGGCTGCCCGTTGATTTATATGTCGGCGGCGTTGAACACGCGGTTCTGCATTTATTGTACAGCCGTTTTTGGCACAAAGCGCTTTATGACATCGGTCTTGTAAACACAACAGAGCCGTTCCAGCGATTAATAAACCAGGGAATGATCCTCGGAGAAGATAACCAAAAAATGAGCAAGAGCCGCGGCAATGTAGTTAACCCTGATGATATAATCAGGGAATACGGAGCTGATTCGCTTCGCTTGTATGAGATGTTCATGGGTCCGCTAGAAGTAAGCAAGCCGTGGAACATGGCAGGCGTTACAGGCGTGTCCCGTTTTCTGGAACGTTTATGGGCTATCGGTATTAAAATTGAAGAATCAGGAATAAATAATGAAGCAGCAATATCCGGCGCGGATATGGAACAGCTTACCAGGTTACTGCATAAAACAATAAAAAAAGTAACCGATGATACCGCATCATTAAATTTTAATACAGCTATCAGCGCGATGATGATTTACTCCGCTGAACTCGCGAGATTAAACATAATTCCGCGCGCAATGTGGGAGCCGCTTGTAATAATGGCTGGCGCTTACGCTCCGCATCTTGGCGAGGAACTCTGGGAAAAACTTGGATACAATGAATCAATATCAAAAAGCAAATGGCCTTCATACAACGAAGCCCTGACTCACGATGATGAAGTGACTGTAGTAATTCAGGTGAATGGAAAAATCCGCGACAAATTTACAACAGCGGCGGGAACAGCGAAAAATGAACTTGAAAAAACAACGCTCGCGTTACCCGGTATACAGAAATGGCTTGAAGGTCAGACAATAATAAAAACAATTATTGTTCCTGATAAACTTGTAAATATAGTAATAAAGTAATATATAACATATTTATACTATGGAATATAGTGATTTGAATAATTATATACTATAATTATAGTATGATGTACGCATTTTATGATCCAAAGCTGCCTTTAAATGAACGTATTAAAGACTTGCTTTCTAGGCTGACAATAGAGGAAAAAATAGGTTTTATTCCCACAAGCAACATCGCGATAGAACGGCTTGGCATACAGGCATTTGGATTCGGCGGTGAAGGCGCGCATGGGTTTGTAGACAGAGAAGGAAACAATACAACTTTTCCTCAGACAATCGGGCTTGCGGCGGGATGGGATCGGGAACTTCTGCGAAAAATCGGCGAAGCGGTCGGAACGGAAGCCCGTTTTTACTATAAAAATCATGAGCGAAAACATGGACTCGCGATCTGGTCGCCTACTGTAGACCTGGAAAGACATCCTGGCTGGGGACGCACAGAAGAGGGATACGGTGAAGATCCTTACCTGACTAGCGAGCTTTCATGCGAATACATCCGCGGTGTTCAGGGAGATCATCCGTTTTATCTTAGAGCGTCATGCGGACCAAAACATTTTGTCGCGAACAATAATGAAGAAGATAGGGGATCGTGTTCCTGCTCAATTCCTCCGCGGCTTTTGCGGGAATATTATTTCGCTCCATTCAGAGCAGCGGTTCAAAAAGCCGGCGCAGTCTCCTTGATGACATCATATAACGAAGTAAACGGCATACCTATGATGCTGCACCCGGTATTAAAAGATATTGTAAAAAATGAATGGGGACTATCAGGAAATATTGTTACAGACGGCGGTGATTTTATGATGACTGTCGATACTCACCATTATTTTGAAACGCATGATGAAACAATCGCCGCCGCGTTAAAGAACGGCGCGGATAATATGACCGATAATCCGGAAGTTATAATTAAAGCGTTAAAAGACGCTCTGGAAAAAAAATTAATTAATGAAGCTGAACTTGACAAACATCTAGAAAGAATTTTCGCGATACGCTTCAGATTAGGTCAATTTGATCCTCCTGAGCTATGCCCTTATGAATCTGTAAATGAAACCGATTCATTAAAAGAAGAGTACAGCCGTCTTTCGCGCGACGCGGTAAGAAAATCCGCTGTTCTTTTAAAAAACGAAAATGACATTCTGCCGCTTCGGCCGGAAACGGTAAATAAAAATATCGCTATCATGGGACCTTTAGCAGACCAGCTTCATCTTGACTGGTACTCAGGGCGCCCGGCGTATTTCAGCACACCGATGAACGGACTAAAAGAATTATACGACGAAAAAATTAAATACACAGAATGCCGGGACATCGTTTCTTTCAGCGCGAAAGACGGCAGACCGATGATATTAGTAAAAATAAAAGACAAGACAAGTCTTGATCATACAATCGGACTTCCTCTGGCTACAAAAAGAACATTCACAACAGGCGCGCCGGAAGATAGACCCGCGCGTTTTTATATGGATGACTGGGGATGGGGAGTAAAAACTTTTACTGATATTGAAAGCGGTTTAATGCTTGCCGGCTGTTACGCGCGCCATGAAGCTGTCCCGCCGCCTGTAATACCGCGAAAAGAACCGATACCTCCTGAACTAATGCCAAAAAACGATACTACCGTTTATACGATTACAGCGACAGGAAAAAATAATCTTGAGTGGTTTGGTTATACACTTTTTAATGTTGTTCCTCAGGAGGATGGTTTTGTTCTCTTAAAAACACATGATAACCGGCGCGTCACAGCGGGAGAAACCAGCGTTCCAGTAAATCAGCATGATAATCCTCTGCCTGCGGAAGGCGAGCTGTTTAAAATGAAACTAGAGCGAGACGGACTTCACGCCGCTGTTGATTCCGCCTCAAAAGCGGGACAGGTAATATTTTTCGCTGGCAGCGATCCAATGATAAACGGACGCGAATGTATCGATCGTCCAAGTTTGAATTTACCGCCGAGGCAGGAAGAATTAATCCGCCGAATTACAGAGGTGAACCCAAGAGTTATTCTTATCCTTCTTTCCGGTTATCCGTTTACCTGCGGAGAAATCGCGAAAAAAGTTCAGGCGATTTTATGGATGGCGCATGGCATCCAGGAAACAGGAAACGGTATAGCGGATATAATTGGAGGCAGCTACTCACCCGCCGGACGATCTCCTTTTACATGGTATAAAGATGAAAATCAACTGCCTTCTATAATGGAGTATGATATTCAAAAAAGCGGCATTACATATCAATATTTTAAGGGGCCGGTGTTATGGCCGTTCGGACATGGTCTTACTTACAGTAATTTTGAATATTATGATTTATCAATTGACAAAAACGACGCGTCCAAGGACGACACTGTATCGATTTCGTTTAAAATAAAAAATACAGGAGCTATTATCTCGGACGAAGTTCCGCAGATGTATGTTTCAATATCAAATTCTGTTTACAATCGTCCTGTAAAAACACTAAAAAATTTCACGCGCCTTTCGTTCCTGCCAAATGAGGAGAAATTAATAAATTTTAGCCTGCCGGTAAATGAACTGACAGTCTGGGATAATTTTAAAAATTATTTTATTACAGAAACATGTTATTGCAGCGTTCTAATTGGAACATCCTCCGCTGATATAAAACTGTCAGGCGGTTTTAATGTATGGGGAGAAAAACCGTACCCCAGAAAATTGGAATTTAATGCGCATCCGGAAAATCAAGACGCTGAACAGCCAAGAACCAGCTTCTCGGAGAAAATTTACGCGCAAAATTTAGACGATTATTTTTCATGTTACCTTCATGAAAAACGCGGCAGCGGAATCCCCGCGGTTTTTAACAAAACAGACACAAACCAGCCAGGATGGATTCGGTTTAAATCGATTGATTTCGCATCCGGCGTTTCAAAATTTCGCGCGATTGTTCAAGGCAGATTTAATTGCCGCGTAGAAATACGTTTAAACGCGCCGGATGGTTTACTCGCCGGAACAATGGATGTGCCAAACACAGGCGATATTTCATTTTATCCGCTGCCGCTTACAAGTTACAGAAGACTGCCTTCATGGGGATACGCGGAATGTAATCTTGAAAGTATCAGCGGAGTGCATGATGTATATTTTTTATTTTACGGAAAGATGGGTTTGTGGCATTTCGCGTTCGGTAAATAATCCCGCGGAAACGAAAATATCTCCGCGGGAAAATTAATATTTACATTTTATTTTTCTTGACCCAATCGATAATTTCATCGACTTTTCCAAAAACCAATCCTGTTACTGTATCGGCGCAGCCGTAGTATATCGCGACTTTGCCTGTGTCTTTATCGACAAGCGAGGCTACGGGGAATGTAACATTGGGTACATCTCCGGCTAACTCGTAGATTTCGCGGGGATTTATGATATACGGGCGGGGACGCGCGATTATCTTCCACGGTTTATCAAGATCCATTAGCGCGGCGCTGAAAGCGTAAACAAAACCATTACAGCTTGTAAGCACTCCGTGATAAAAGACAAGCCAGCCTTCGGTAGTTTCAATCGGGCAGGGACCAGCTCCTACCTTTGTGCTTTGCCATCCGCCGTGAGGCGACATAACGTGACGGTGTTTTCCCCAATAAATAAAATCAGGACTTTCCGAGTACCAAATGTCGCCGAATGGAGTATGCCCGGAGTCGCTCGGTCTTGAATACATAGCGTAATTTTTTCCAATCTTACGCGGAAACAAAGCGCCGTTGCGGTTATAAGGCATCATCGGGTTTTCCATTTGATAAAATTTTTCAAAGTCATGAGTATAAGCCATTCCAAGACAAGGCCCTGAGTAACCGTTACACCAAATAATGTAATACCGGTCTTCGATAAAAATAACGCGCGGATCATATTTATAATCCGAATCAGGAAGTTCAGGATCTGTCTTAATAAATTTTATAGGTTCATCTTCGATAATCCAATTAATTCCATCCTTGCTTTTTCCGGCGTGAATATCCATGTGACGGGCGGTATCATCGCAGCGGAAAACTCCCGCGAATTTAAAGCCAGCTTCCTTGCCGTTAAAAGGAACAACCGCGCTGTTAAAAATACTGTTTGACCGCAGAGTTAAATCCCTTGGGATGATCGGGTTTTTGGTATAACGCCACATTATATCCTTTTTAGGATCGCTGCCGGCTCCGGAAGACGGTCTGTCTTCCCACGGAATATTCGGCAGGCTGCTGCCGTTTACAATAAGGCTCATATTTACTCCTTAAAATTAATTACGCACTTACATAAAATGCGGTTTACACATATTATATCAAAAAAAATACCCCGGCAATTTAAAAATTACCGGGATAAAACCAATGACCTGCCTAACCGGAAAAAATGATCCGGTATAAAGCCCAGTGTTGATTAACGGTTAAAATCCTCAATAGCCACGTTTAATCTTGGCGTCCATGTCTCAATATGAGATGAGGGAGATGTTCTGCCAAGACCGTCTCTGAATTCACTAATAAAGTCATCAAACGGATAGCCGGGAATTAATTCCTGTGTTTTTAATGTCAGGTAACGGGCGTCTCTTGACATTACTACTGTTTCGGTAACATCGCGAAGGTTACGCGAAGCCCAGAAATGGCCGCTTAACCAGTCGGTATCTACAG